>Ga0154383_104_pt1 | contig 195679 bp, 171 predicted proteins | sample RifGroB1_FD_105627 | JGI IMG/M metagenome (GOLD analysis project Ga0154383, IMG submission 105627) | Spirochaetes bacterium GWB1_60_80
CATAAATCACCCCATGGTAGAGTCTACTCACAGGGCTAGATTTTACTTATGAGTCAACCACTTTTTTTCGGCTAGATTAATTATGAGTCAATGCGGCATCTTGCCAAGCGCCGGCCTTTGGATTACTATGCCCCAATGTTTGTATCAGTCATGTGCGACCTGGGCAGTGATGATTCCCGTAAGGCTGTCTTTGGTTTACTGCCGCAATATGGATTTGAAAAGGTTCAGCGGGCTTGTTTCGAAAGCAGTAGCATCTCCGAAAAGCACTTGACTAACCTCAAGCGAGATATCGATAAAGTTACCGACTATTACGACACCATCCGAATATACCAGTTTCCGGTGGAAGGCCGACTGGCCGTCTCGATCCTGAAAGAAAACAAGTGGAAGCGCTTGCTGGTCAATCCACCAGCCAAAGTTTAAACAATCCCGTACCGAGTCACAGGAGTTACCATGCTTGATGATTTTTATAAGCCGATCGGAGACCTGAAAAAAGAAATCCTGGACATCTGGGGGCGTCTTTGACGCCCCAGGCATAGCCCGTAAAATCCAGCAAAAAGAAGACCTGATTGCCAATCCGGACTTCTGGAACAATCCCCAGAAGAGCCAGGTCGTCATGTCGGAACTCAAGATGCTCAAAAGCCGCCTCGACACCTGGCAAAACCTGAAAAAGGACATCGAGGATCTTGAAGAAGTCTTCAAGATGGCCCTCGATGAGGCCGATGGTTCTCTGGAAAGCGATATTGTCGCCGCTTTGATCGAAATCCGGGCTCGCTTCGATGCCAGCGTCACCCTGGAGCTGATGACCGGCGAAGCTGACAAGGCCAGCGCCTTCCTGACTATCCACGCCGGATCCGGGGGCACCGAAGCCTGCGACTGGGCTGGAATGCTGTTTCGCATGTACATGCGCTGGATAGAGCGCCGCGCCTTCAAGTACGAAGTAATCGACCTCCTTGAGGCCGAAGGCGGTATCAAAAGCGTTACTCTGCAAATCGACGGGCTTTTCGCCTATGGCTTGCTGCGTGGTGAATCGGGCGTGCACCGGCTAGTCCGGATCAGTCCCTTCGATGCCAACGCCCGGCGGCATACCAGTTTTGCCAGCGTTGCCATTTTGCCGGTGCTGGACGACACCATCGAAGTCATCATCAAGCCGGAAGATATCCGGATCGACACCTATCGAGCCGGCGGTGCCGGTGGCCAGAAGGTCAACAAGACGGATAGCGCGGTGCGCATCACCCATTTACCGACCAATATTGTGGTTACCTGCCAGAACGAGCGCAGCCAGCACAAGAACAAGGATTTAGCGATGTCGGTGCTCAAGAGCCGACTCTATACCGTCTACCGCGAGGAGAAGGACCGGGAAAACGCCAGATTCCAGGCCGAGAAGAAGGAAAACACTTGGGGGTCGCAGATCCGTTCCTACGTTTTTCAGCCTTATACTATGGTCAAGGACCATCGCACGAAATTCCTGGTTAATAATATCCAGCCGGTCATGGATGGCGACATTGATCCATTTATCCAGTCTTACCAGCATTTCCTTTGGAAAGGCGGCACGATTTCCTCTGATGACGAGGAGGAGGAGCTCTGAACCACGTTCGGCGATGGAAGTATGGATTATTGATTCTCGTTTTCTCAGCCAGCCAGGCTTTGGCCATCGCCCAAGCTCAAACCCAGACAAATGATTATATTATAACATTCAATGAATTTGACGTTTCCTTGATCGATCCGGGGCTGGCCTACCTGGCCGGCGCTTTTCCCCGCCAATTGATGCAGCGGCTCTATTTCGTGAAAGCCAGAATGCCTTTAGCGGCTGAGCGGGAATTGCTGGCTCAAGCCGGCGAGGTGAGCAGCCGCGAGGCTGCCCGAGACGCCGTAGCGGCCGCCCGGCGGAAACGCGATACCGTTTCCCTGACCACCATGGATCCGTTCCAGCGCGACGGCCTCCTGACGGCAGCCGAGGAGGGCATCGCCACCGCTATAGAGCGCCTCGGCCAGTCAGACACCACGGCGGTCGTATCTAGCCCTATCATCGTGCCCGTGCGTTTCAATGAAAGCAACGACGCGACGCCATTGCCAACGACAGCCAACCCAGCGACTGGCAGCCGCTTGTCGTCCTTAGCCATTTCAGTCAGCGGCAGTTTTACGCAAATATCAGATTGGCTGGCCCTGCGCCTGACCGTTTTTTCTCACGCCCTGAATCAAGTCTTGCTTGAAGAAGTCTATTATTGCAGCGCCGATGACCTGGATTACTTGTTGGCATCGGTTACTCGACCGGTCGCCACGACGCTGCTCGGCCGCGAGTACTCCCTGGTTGAAGTACGTGTCCAGCCCGACTCGGCCGTAACCAGCGTCGGTAATACGGTAATTGGAGACAACTTTTTTCTGGCCTTCGATTCCGGCACCTACAGCTTCAAGATCGGGCATCCGCGCTTCATCGCGCAAGCGGTGGAACGTACTCTTGAGATCGGCGTCGATGATCGCCTGGAAATAACGCTTGCCCCTCGGCAGTCGACCACCGTCACCATCGATTCTGCTCCCCAGGGGGCCACCGTCCTGCTTGATACCGTTGAGGCCGGCACAACCCCGATGGAATTACCCGTTGGCGGGTTGTCCCAGGTTGTACGCCTCGATGCGGAAGGCTATGAGTCACAGACCTTCGTCATCAACGGGGCACAACCTGGGCGTACCTATTTCTTCACGCTGGTTCCTGCCTCGGATTTATCCTTCAGCGATCGCTTTGACCTTACCAAAGACGGCTTCCTCAATGCCCTCGGCCTCTTTGTATGCAGTCTGCCGGTAACCATCCTTTCATACGGCTTTTTCTCGATGTACTACGAGGCACAGGTCAATGCCAGTACCAGCTATCCGACCGGCTCCTTATCCAACGAGGAGATTGCCGCCATTTACACACGGCTGGAATCAGCTTACTTTACCAGCCAGCTGATCTTCTGGCCTTCGTTTAGCGGCAGCGTGCTACTGGGAATACACGCGGCCTACCGCCTGATTATATACATCTACAGTCTCAACTAGTCGCAAAGCAAGGAGCCTCGATGAAGCTTGGAGATAAGATAAAAAAACTATTTGGTCTGCCCGTCATCGAGGATCATGTCTGGGATGATTTGGTTGACATGCTCATCGAGAGTGATTTAAGCCCCGCTTATGCCATGCAACTTGGTGATACTCTCCGTAAAAGCATCAAGAAAAGTGGAGACCTTTCCATCGACTCTATCAAGCGCAGCCTGGCGGCGATGATGAAAATCGATCTATTATCAGCCAAACTGCCACCGGCCGGTCCGGAACTGGAGGTCGTCATGTTGCTCGGCGTCAATGGCGTCGGCAAGACGTCGACGGCGGCCAAGCTGGCCCACTACTTTCAAAAGCAATCCGAATCCGGCACGGTCATTCTGGCCGCGGCCGATACCTTCCGAGCCGCCGCTATCGAGCAATTAAAGATTCACGGCCAGCGGCTCGGCGCGCGGGTCGTAGCCCAGGAACACGGTTCGGATGCCGGCGCCGTCATCTACGACGCCTTGCAGGCGGCCACTACCGCCCACGCCAATTTGCTGGTCGCGGATACCGCCGGCCGCATGCACAACAAGCTAAACCTGGTGCGGGAACTTGAAAAAATCGATAAGATCATCACGGCCAGGGTCAAGCCGGCAAACTACCGCAAGCTTTTGGTACTCGACGCCACCACGGGAACCAACGCCCTCCGCCAGGCCGAGATATTTTCTGAAGCCGTCCGTATCGACGGCATCATCATGACCAAACTCGATTCCACCGCCCGAGGCGGCATGCTGGCAACCATTTGCCGAGAACTAAAATTGCCGGTGTTTTTCGTCTGCGACGGCGAGTCGTATGCCAATATCCAGCCTTTCGATGCCGACTCGTACTTGCAAGGGCTCTTGGACCTTTAGATGCAGCGCCCCCTCGGTTTGGCCATCGCCTTCCTATCACTACTGACCTTGCCAAGGTTGGCAATGGCCCAGTCAACCGAACAGACGACCGCGGCTGATTCGCCCGGGATGATATGGGGACCAGGCTCTATGTTGCTGCAATCCGGTACTCCGGAAGCCGGATTGGCCGGAATTTCGTATACCTTCAGCAGCGCTAGCTATTCTTGGATGCAGGCCGATGGCATTGTCACGCTCTATGCTTTCGACGAGGCTGGACGCCTGACCATCGCGTCACGCTACTCGCCGGCCGGCGAACTCTTGGCCCGCGAAACCTACCGCTTCGTCGCGGACAAATTGACCGAGATCGAGAAGCAAGATGTCGTGCAAGCCTCTGTCGTGCTTACCGTCTATGACGATAACGGCCGCGTCACCCAGGAAACAGTTACGGTGACCGACCAGGTGGTCAGCTATACGGCCAATCAGTATGACGACCAAGGCCGACTGACCGGCCGGCTGGTCACCGATGACCGCAACAATCACACCCGGATCGTTTTCAGCTACGGCAACGAAGACCGGCTGATCGTTGAAGAGTGGTTCCAGAATGATTTGCTTTGGCGACGTATCGAATATGAAACGGCCGCCGATTATACGGTACTCCTCCATGATGGCGGTATACTCTTCGCTAAGGAATACTACCAAGCAGACGTGTTGGTGCGTCAGGAACTTTGGCGCGACGGCAATCTCATCCGGACAAGGACCTACGATTGAAAGAATATGGTTCCTGGCTTAACTTTGTGGCCTTCCGCTGGTTCTCGCGCGGCAGTGGTGGCGGAACTTCTTTCGTACCGGCCGCTACCGGAATCTGCGTCGGCGTCACGGCGCTAGTGGTCATCATGGCCATCATGAATGGTTTTCAGCTAGGATTCATCGAATCGGTACTCGAAGTCGACAGCTATCATGTCCGGGTGGAATACACCGACAGCATCGACATCGCCGCCCTCCGGGATATCCCGGGCGTTCGCAGCGTCCTGCCATTCTCCGAATATCAGACGATGCTGAAAAACGAGTACGGCGTCATGCAACCCGTCAAGGTAAAAGTTGTTCCAACCGATTTTGGCAGTTTCGACCCATCGTTGATCCAACAACTCAACTTGGCGGCCGGTGGTTTTGAGAATAGCGGCAACATCATTCTGGGTAACGAACTGGCCAGGCAGTTGCGGGTTACTACCGGCGATCCCCTGATGATGCTCTTCCTGAATGCGTCCGAAGAATTTGGCTTATCATCCGAACTGGTCGATCTCAAGGTAGACCGGATATTTAGTAGTTCATATTACGAATTTGATTCCGGCCTGGTCTTTATTCCAGCTGGGCTGCCGGCCTTGCGCAATACCCATCTGGATACCTACCTAGGCATAAAACTAAACGATCGTTTCGCGGACCTTGAGGTTGTCAATCGTTTAGTGCAGGCCGGCATCCCGGCCGAAAGTATTCAAAGTTGGCGCGTCTATAACAAGGCGTTTTTTGGAGCCTTGCGCATGGAAAAAACCGTCATGCTCATCTTGGTCGGCATCATCTTCCTGGTCGTGGGCGTCAATATCTTTTACGCGATGCGAAAATCGATTCATGAACGGATTGATGAAATAGCCATCATCAAGGCCATGGGCTGCCGCTTATACACGGTCCAACGCATTTTCCTGCTTAACGGCATGATAACAGGTCTTTCTGGAGCCCTGTCTGGCTTGATGCTCGGATTGCTTATTACCGTTAATATTAACAGCATCTTCGCCTTTCTAGAGGCCGCCAGTTTCTTCCTAGCCGGCTTATTTGGCGCCGTTGGCTTCCGCTTTTTCTCGCCCGACATTTTCTATCTTACCGAGGTCCCGGTCAGAATCGTCTTTATTGAAGTACTGTTTATCGCTCTGGCTGGCTGCCTCTCGGCTATCATCGCCGCCTGGGTTTCGTCCGGGCGCATTGCCCAATTCCATCCGGCGGAGGTTTTACGCCATGAGTGAGATAATACGCTGCGCCAATATTCAAAAGGCCTACATCTCCGACGCCGAAACCTTGCAGGTGCTGCGGTCAGTCAATTGCTCAATTGAAAAAGGCGACACGGTATCCATCATGGGGCCAAGCGGTTGCGGTAAGAGTACCTTGCTGTCCATCATCGGTGGCCTAGACAAGGCCGACTCTGGAACCTTGAATGTAAACGGCTGGAATATCAATGAAGAATCGGAGGACACGCTTTCACAATTTCGGGCCAGCGAGGTGGGCTTCGTTTTCCAGTTTCATTACCTGCTGCGTGATTTCACCGCCCTCGAGAATGTCATGCTCCCGCTGTTCATGTTGAAAAACAAGCGCAAGCTGGCTTCCGAGAAGGCCTCTTTCCTGCTAGATCAAGTCGGCCTCTCCGAGCGTCGTCATCATGTGCCGGCTAAGATGTCGGGCGGTGAACGACAGCGCGTGGCCATCGCCCGCGCCATGATCAACGATCCCGCCATCTTGCTGGCCGATGAACCGACCGGTAACCTGGACGAAGCCAATGCCCGGGTTATCGAACAGGTACTCTTCAATTTAGTTGAAACCTGCCGGACAACGCTCGTGGTGGTGACTCATGACAAGGAAATGGCCGCCCATTCAAGCCGGCGCTTCCTGATGCACGAAGGCGAGATATTCGAACAATGAAACGCAAGTCATTGGCCTTTATCGGCTGGCGTTTCATCTTTGGCAGACGCGGCCACCATGTTCCCGACGATCTGGCCCGCAAGGCAGTACGCGGCGCGATTCTCAGCGTTGCCATCAGCCTGGTCCCGCTGCTCATCGTGATGCAGGTTTCCGATGGCATGATAGAAGGCATCACCGCCCGCTATATCGAATTGAGCACCTATCACCTGCAAGTCCGATCCTACTCGCCGGCAAGTTTGGACGAAAATCTGCGGCAGTCTATTCTGGCCACGCCGGCCGTTACCGGTGCCTGGTTCGAGCAGCGTTCGGCCGGCGTGGTTTTCCATCAGGGCCACCAGGAAGGCGTTTCGATTAGAGCCTTACAGCCTGCTTTCTTAGCGGACGAAGCGACTCGCCAGTACATGAATTTGCTGGCCGGTGAGCTGTCGCTGGATAAGCCGGTCGATGCCCTGATAGGTTCAGCCTTGGCCGAAAATTTAGAGGTAGGCCCCGGCGATGCCATCAATCTGATCACCATGCGGACCAATCAAGCGGGAGCCCTATTCCCGCGGGTCAGCATTTTTATAATCAAAGGGGTGGTGTCGGCTGGCTACCGTGAAATCGACGCCCACTGGTTGTTGATCCCGTACCAGTCAGCCGGACGAGTCATGGAAGCTGACTCGAGTGAGAAAATTATCGGGGTCAAGATAGCTGACCCTTATACTGGGTCGGCCCAGGCGCGCGAACGCCTGCATACCAGGCTGGCCGGTTCTGCCCAGGTGCACGCCTGGCCGGAAATCGAGCGCAATCTGTTCGCTTCCTTGGCCAACACCAGATCCATCCTGTTGCTAATTATGGCAATAACCGTCATTGTGGCCGCCGTTAACGTTACCAGCGCCCTGAGTACGCTAGCCATGGAGCGATCCAGAGAAATAGCCATCCTGAAGTGCCTTGGCGCAAAAAACATCGATATTGCCATGATATTCTCGTTGTCTGGTGCTTTTCTAGGAGCCCTCGGGGCCTTGCTGGGCTGCGTGGCTGGCATTCTGTGTGGGATGCAGGTTAACGGCTTGATTTACGGTATAGAACGGGTAATTAACGCCAGTCGACGGCTTTTTGCCGGCCAGGCCGAAGCTGGCGCTATCCGCTTGCTGGAACCGGCTTACTATCTGGAAAAAATCCCGGTGGGGTTTGATTTTCGAAACATTGTCACCATCGTACTGTTGACCATCATCGTATCCTTCCTGGCTGCCTTATTTCCAGCGCGCAAAGCCGCTAAACTGATTCCGCTAGAGGTCATGCGCAAGCATGGCTAAGCCTGGTCATAAGTCGCTAAAATGACCGCCATGAAACCTGAATCGTTGCTGACAAACCAGCCCAGATATTGTACTATGGCTCACAGTTACGCCACGTATTTCGCAGGCACTGCTGTGGTAGCTGGCGTCTCTGGTAGCAGGAGGATATTTCAATGGCGAAAAATGACAATACTTCATTGACAGGCAATAGCAGCAATCCGGAAAAAATGAAGGCACTCGAGATCGCCCGCCTGCAGATCGAAAAACAGTATGGCCAGGGTTCCTTAATGAAATTGGGTGACCATCAGATCTCGCAAGGGATCGAGGCCGTTCCGTCCGGTTCCATCCTGTTGGATGAAGCCCTGGGAGTCGGCGGTTATCCGCGCGGTCGCATCATTGAAATCTACGGACCAGAATCCTCCGGCAAGACCACCCTGGCCCTGCATGCGGTGGCCGAATGTCAGAAAAAGGGCGGCGTCGCCGCGTTCATCGACGCCGAGCACGCGCTTGACCCTGTTTATGCCAAAAACCTGGGCGTAAATACCGATGACCTGTGGGTTTCCCAACCTGATAACGGCGAGCAAGCCCTGGAAATCGCCGAATCCCTGATACGCTCCGGAGCGGTGGATATCATTGTGGTCGATTCGGTGGCCGCGCTGACGCCGCAGGCTGAAATAGAAGGTGACATGGGCGATGCACATGTCGGCTTGCAGGCCCGCCTGATGAGCCAAGCCTTACGCAAGCTGACCGGTACCATCGGCAAATCAAAAGCCATCCTGATATTCATTAACCAGATCCGCATGAAGATCGGCGTTATGTTTGGCAATCCGGAAACAACCACCGGCGGTAATGCCCTCAAGTTCTATGCCTCGCTCCGTTTGGAGGTGCGCCGCATCGAAACCATTGAACACGGCGACAACGATGCCATCGGCAACAAGGTACGCGTCAAGGTAGTCAAAAACAAGGTTGCCCCGCCATTTCGCAAAGTCGAAATGGAGATCATGTTCGGTAAAGGAATTTCCGCCTCCGGCAGCCTGGTCGATGCCGCCGTCAAATGTGGCGTTATCGATAAAAAGGGAGCCTGGTATACCTATGGCGAAGAGAAGCTGGGGCAGGGTAGGGAAAACGTCAAACTCAATTTTGAGCAGAATACCCAATTATTCGCCGAGATAGACGGCAAAGTCCGAGCTATTTTCTTTCCCGACAAGGCTACACTGGCGGCCGCCGCCAACGCCGCGGCCGTAGCCTTGGCGGAAGTACAGGCTGGCGAGGCCACGAGGCGTGGATTATCGACAACTGCCGCAAAAAGCGTCAAAGCCGAAGCCGCGGCCGTCAACGAGCCAGCCAGTAAGACCGCGAAGGCTGGACTGTCCAAGGCTGCCGTCAAGGTTGATGACGTAGACGGAGGACTTTTCTGAGAAGTCGCGTCTACCTTGGCCTTGGCTCGAATTGCGCTGGCTCGATCCAGCATATATTGGCGGCCTTCAAGCTTCTGCAAGCAGAACTGGACGATTGCCTGCTTTCACCGCTCTACCGCAGTAAGGCTATGTATATCGAGGATCAGCCCGATTTTACCAATGCTGTCGTGACCGGCCTGACGGATCGGACACCAGAAGCACTATTGGATCACACCCAAGCTATCGAGGCCCAGTTGGGACGTGATCGATCAAGGGAACAACCTAAGGGACCGCGGACCATGGACATTGATATTTTACTGTTTGGAGACCGTTGCCAATCCATTGCGCGGCTGGAAATCCCCCATCCGGGAATGCTGGAACGGGCCTTCGTGCTCCAACCCTTGGTTGACCTTGCCCCCGATCTGGTCGATCCAGTACAGCATAGGAAATACAAGATGCTATTAGCTGAATTGGCTGGACAGCGTCTTGAAAAAATCCAGGTTGGCGAAACTACCGCTGCCGGAAAAGTATTATGGAAACGATAGACGAGACCCCTGCCGCCACCAATACCCGGAATTATCTCTTGGCCGATTTTGAAGGACCGCTGGATCTTCTTTTGTTTCTTATAAAAAAAAATGAAGTCAGCATCTATGATATTCCGATTGCCTCCATTACCGAGCAGTTCTTGCGTTTTCTCGACGGTATGGAACATCCTGATCTCGACAATTTGACAGAATTTTATTCGCTGGCAGCCACCTTGCTTTATATCAAAAGCCGGATGCTTCTGCCGGTCGAGATCGATTTATCGGAAGAAATTGAGGACCCCCGTCAAGACTTGGTCGAAAAATTAATTGAATACCAGAAATTCAAGAAAATATCAGAGTTGATGGAGCAGAAAGAATTAGAGGCCGAGTGGTCTTTGGAACGAAAGAAAATCCAGCGGCCCCTGCCTTTCAACGATAATGATTTATGGGATGAGATCGATGTCTGGGACTTACTCAAATCTTTTTCCGTTATGATTGGTGGCATCAGCTCAGAACGAATTATCGATCTATACGAAGAAGTGTCCATCAATGAAAAAACAGCCTTGATACAAGAGTTTCTGGAGAATCGGGAGTCTTTCAGCTTCCATGACCTATTAACACGCCATGGTTCAACTCTCGACATCGTTTGTGCCTTTTTAGCGCTCTTGGAAGCGGTAAAATTCCGTCTGATTTCCATTTTACAGCATCGACTATTCGGCGATATACAAATCCGAGCCTATCATAAACGGAGTGAGCATGGAACTGAATCTTGACACCGAGGCGGCGATACTCGAAACCATCCTCTACCTCGAGGCTGAGCCGCTGGATATTGCAGCCTTAGTCCGAATCAGTGGCCTATCCAAAGAGGTTGTCGAAGCCAGTCTTGAGCATCTCAAAGAAACTTTCGCTGCACCGGTACACGGTCTGGAATTAATGCAGGTGAGTGGAGGTTGGCAGTTTTCGCCAAAAAAGGAATTATGGGCGGAACTCAAGGAGCGATACGGCAAAAAAAACGAACAAAAACTGTCCCGGGCCGCCTTGGAAACCCTCTCCATCATTGCCTATTCCCAGCCAGTAACGCGTGGAGAGGTCGAGGCCATTCGGGGGGTCGCCGCCGACAATATGATCCGATTCCTGCTTGAAAAAGGTTTTATCAAGGAAACCGGCAAAAAGGATGCACCGGGCAAGCCCATCCAATACGGAACGACCAAGGATTTCCTGAAATTTTTCCGGCTCAACAGCATCGCGGACCTGCCCAAGCTGGATGACTTGGAACGGGAGCGTTTTGAACTGGAACCAAAGGATTGAGCGCATGCGAGTCTTTCATGCCGATTGATGAAGTGCCAATGCAGCCACTCTGCCGGCTACAGGTCGCCATAGCCCATGCCGGTTATTGCAGCCGCCGGCATGCCGAGCAGCTGATTACCGCTGGCAAGGTCTCGGTAAATGGCCAAACTGTCACCCAACTTGGTTTTAAGGTCAATGCGTCCGATGTCATAGGGGTTGACGGAAAAACCTTGGGGAATGAAATTCGCTACCATTATTTAGCGTTGCACAAGCCTGCTGGCTATCTGTCCGCCGCCTCGGATCAATACGGCCGACCGCTGGCCGTCGATCTTTTCAAACCAGAAATTACGGAACGCATCTACAACATTGGACGGCTGGATCTTCAATCATCAGGTCTTTTGTTGTTTACCAACGACGGCGCTTTCGCAGCCAAGGTGGCGCATCCCTCCAGTGAAATTATCAAGGAATACCAGGTCCAAACGGATTATCCGGTTCCATCTGAGTTCTGCACCAGGTTTCAGTCCGGAATAATGGATGCGGGAGAGCTTTTGAAGGCTGAATCCGTCAAGCTGAGCGATCCATGCCACCTACTGGTCAAACTCCGAGAAGGCAAGAATCGCGAAATTCGTCGGGCGCTTGCTTCGTTTGATCTACGGGTGCGCTTATTACATCGCTTGTCTATCGGACCGGTCGTCCTTGGAAATTTGGCAGCTGGTACCTGGCGAAGACTTACGAGCGCGGAAATTGCAGAGCTATCAAAACTATTCTGCCCACCGATAGAATAGTTTTGATTTTCAGCAGTGGGAAAGGAAGATTCGTGATAGTAGCAATTGACGGTCCGGCTGGTACTGGGAAAAGTACCATAGCCCGGATGCTGGCGGAAAAATTGAGCTTTATTTATGTAAATTCTGGCAGTTTTTATCGTGCAGTTACGCTGGCTGCCCACCAGGCCAAACTCGATTTCAATGATGTCGCCAGCATAGAGACCTTGTTGCCTGGGCTGGTTTTGGGTTTTCGTAATCATGCCTTGTACCTGAATGGCAAAAACGTCGAGGCCGATCTGCATTCAGATTTGATTGATGCTCATGTCGCCCAGCTTTCAGCTATACCGGCGGTCCGAAATACCGTCAATAACGTATTGCGAGCTTATGCCAAGGGTCGGAATCTAGTCATGGAAGGTCGCGACATTACTACGGTTGTCTTTCCCGACGCTGAATTGAAAATCTATATCGATGCTTCTCCGGAAGCTCGCGCCACCAGGCGCTTCAATCAAGGAACCAGCCAACTGTCGCTCATTGAAATTCAGGCCGGTATCGAAGAACGGGACCGCATCGACAAGGCAAAAACCATCGGCGCTCTTAAAATCGCTCCTGAAGCGTGGTATTTAGATACATCGGACTTGACCATAGCCGCTGTTTATGACAAAATAAACGCGAAAATTCAACAGCAAGGGAACCGTATGACTAAGGAAGTGGAAATGGGCACAGTCGCACCCTCCGACGAGTGCATCCAGACACAGTTACAGGAACAGTATCTTAAAAGCATGGACCACCTGGAAGAGGGAGACCTTGTAGAAGGTCGAGTGGTTCAGATCACCAACGACAGCGTATTCGTGGATGTTGGCGCCAAGAGCGAAGGTAAAATCCCGCTCACCGAGTTCCAGACACCACCGGCGGTGGGTGACAATGTAACTGTTGTCCTCCTCAAAAAGGAAAACCGTTCGGGTGAAAGCGTCGTCTCGAAGCAAAAGGCGGACGAAAAGGTTCATTGGCGAAACATTCAAAACGCCCACAAGAACCATGAAACCGTTGAAGGCATCATCGAAAAGGAAATCAAGGGTGGCTTCGAAGTCAGTCTTGGCTTTGGGTTGAGGGCATTTTTACCCGTCTCGAAGGCTGATATTCAGCGTGTCGAGAAAGGTGATTACCTCATCAAGCAGAAGTCGAATTTCTACTTGGAGCGCCTTTACTCCGAACGCCGGGTAAATATTGTCGTCAATCGTCGAGAATGGCTTGAGGAAGACACTAAGAAGCGTCGTGAAAAGTTCTTCACCACGGTACAGCTTGGCGACACCGTCGACGGTATCGTGAAAAGCTTCACCAGTTTCGGCGCTTTCATCGATCTTGGCGGTTTTGACGGTCTGCTTCATATCAATGACATGAGCTGGGGACATGTAACCAAGCCAAAGGATTTTGTCCGCAAGGGGCAAGAAATCAAGCTGAAGGTTATAAAAATCGATCCGGAAGAAGGTCGTATCAACCTGTCCTTGAAGCATTTCTCGCAGGATCCTTGGGATACTTTCGAGAGTCGTTATCAACTTGACGCTATTGTGAAAGGTACCGTTACCAAGCTGACAGATTACGGCGCCTTTATTGAACTCGAAGACGGAATTGAAGGCCTCGCCCATATTTCCGAATTCTCATGGGTCAAGCGCGTTAAAAAGCCAGATGAAATGCTCAAGATCGGCGATATCGTCGAATGCATGATTTTAGGCTACGATCTTGATCAGCAGAAAGTATCACTCGGCTTACGTCAGGTTCAGGATAATCCCTGGGAAACAATCAGTGAGCGGTACCCAGTTGGCATGCGACTGACTCGAAAAGTCGTCAAGTTAACTGCCTCTGGCGCATTCGTGCAACTTGAGGAAGGCATCGATGGCTTCCTTTCAGCCGAGGAATTGTCCTGGACTAAAAAGGTTCGCAATCCATCTTCGGAGCTTCAGGTAGATCAAGAAGTCGAAGTACTGGTTATCGAGAATAGCCCAGAAAATCATAGTATTCGTCTTTCGGTGCGTCGCTTGGCCGATGATCCCTGGCAAGGTTTTTGTACAGCTTATCAAGTCGGCTCTCAGATAGAGGGTGTCGTATCCTCGATCACCGACTTCGGCTTGTTCGTGAAGGTACAAGGTGATATCGAAGGCTTGATTCACAAGGCAAACATCAGTGATAGCAAGGAAGAAGAATTCGAGACCGCTGTAAAGCGTTTTGAAATCGGAACTCCCGTCAAAGCCGTAATCATTGAACTCAGTGCCGACAAACAAAAGCTGGCTCTGTCCATCAAAGACTTGAACCGGAAGCAATTACAGGCCGAGATGTCCAAATTTATGGATCAGGGAAATACCAGTGAAGGCTTTACCCTCGGTGATTTGCTCAAGCATAAAAAGGATGATACGCGCGACAACGCGTAATATCCTATGATCAGTCGTATTGATCCCGAAAAGTTCAGAACGCTTATCGAGATCAATACGCTGATCAATTCAAATTATGGTGACGCCACAGCCTTACTGACACACATTCTCGAATCAGCGACGAAGCTTACCGAAGGTGAAGCTTCGTCGCTTTTACTTAAAAATGAGGATGATGGCAAACTATACTTTGAGATTTCACTAGGTCCCAAAGGCAAGGATATTAAAAAATTCAGCCTAAATCCAGGTGAAGGAATCGCTGGCTGGGTTGCTGAACGAGGTCAGTCCTTAATAGTCAATGATGTCGAAACTGACAACCGATTCTTTAAGGATATTTCCAAATCCATCGGCTTCCCGACGTATAGTATTTTAGCTGTGCCGATGCTTATCAGGGATCGCTGTATGGGGGTTATCGAGATCATCAATAAGAAAGGGCAAAAGTACTTTACACCAGATGATCTGCAGTGGCTAGAAATCTTTGCCGTCCAATCCGCGATTGCCATTGAAAATGCTCGATACTTGGAAAAAGCAAAAGACGAAATCGGCTTTCTTCGCAATCAGATTTCCACAGATAAAGGGTATCACGTCTTTATCGCCAAAAGCCCGGATATTTTGGAAAAAATCGAGCTGATCGACAAGGTTGCAAAAACGGATTCATCAGTTTTAATACTCGGCGAGAGTGGAGTCGGCAAGGAGTTGATAGCGGAGCAGGTGCACCTTCGAAGTAATAGAAAAAACCAAGCCTTCGTTCGAGTCAATTGCGCCGCTCTTCCAGAAGGTTTACTGGAAAGCGAGTTGTTTGGCCATATAAAAGGAGCCTTTACCGATGCCATCCAAAATCGGAAAGGCCGATTTGAGTTAGCCAATGGCGGTACCATATTTCTTGATGAAATTGGCGATTTGCCTTTACGACTGCAAGCTAAACTTCTCAGAGTAATCCAGCAAAAGACTTTTGAACGGGTCGGTTCAAGTGATACAGTCCAGGTGGATGTCCGAATTGTGGCTGCCACGAATAAAGACATAGCAGCACAGGTCAGGAGTGGTGAATTCAGAAGTGATCTGTTTTATCGTCTCAATGTTTTGCCAATTTATGTGCCAGCTCTACGACAACGTAAAGAAGATATTCCGGAATTGGCCGATTTTTTCCTGAAAAAATTTTGCAGGGAAACTAAAAAGCAATTTATAGGGTTTTCCGAAAATGCGATGGAATTGATGCTTTCCTACTCTTGGCCTGGTAATGTCCGGGAATTAGAGAACGCCATTGAGCGGGCTGTCGTCATCGCTAGGGATAAGCAGATCACAGCCCGTGATTTACTTATCGGAAGCAGTGATAAAACTGATGATGAGTATAAGGGAAAAGATCTCAAGGAAGCTTTAAGTATCTTCAAGAAACACTTTATCGGCACAGCTTTGGAAGAACATGCCTGGAATCAGACTGAAACCGCGAAAGTTTTGGATATTCAACGTACCTATCTTTCGCGTTTGATTAAAGACCTTGCAATTTCGACACCTAAAGGAGTAGATGTATGAGTAATCTCGGGAAGGCACCAAAAGAAAAAACTGATGTAGAAACGAGTCTATATACCAAGTTCAATGATTTTCTCAGAAGGAATCGCTTATTCATAGCCTCCGTTTTAGGAATCGCGGTATTGGCCATCGTCGGTATAGGTATCGTCAGTACTATTACTGAAAGCCGCCTGATGAAGGCAACAACGATACTGGAAACTATCGAGACCGACTTTTCGACCTGGAATTCTGCCGCCGACGAAGCAGAAAAAGCAAGTTTGAGTGATTCTGTTTTGACAACGATTGATGGTTTTATCGCCGAATACGGCAATCTTTATCCAGCTCTTCGGGCGCGGAATCTAGCTGCTTCCGTGTTTCTTGGACAGGAAAATTTTCTTAAAGCCAAAGAAGCCTACGACTATATCTACTCTCAAGTGCCAGAATCTCATTTAGCGCCTATTGCTATGATCAATGCCGCCACAATGTCTGAAAATCTTGGGAATCTAGCAGAGGCCAAGCAGCTTCTGACTGACTTCTTGATCAATTTCCCTAATGATCCATCAGTTAATCGAGTCATGTTCAATATCGGGCGTTTGGCGGAAGATTTAGGCAATATCCCAGACGCAAGCTCTGCGTATACTCAATTAATCACCAAAGGTGATCAAGATGATTGGACAAAACTAGCACATAGTCGTATAATTTACTTTGAAACTCAGGGAATCAGTAATTAGGCATATATACTGCTAATTTTGATTTCTCCTTGAATACCTGCGGTATGCACTCTGGCATATCGCAGGCTGTTTTTGATGGAAGGGGTTAAAATGTCCACTGCAATGAGAAAATTTTTTGGAGTCAAAACTTTTTCTTTCATCATCGGAATTTTTGTTGTTGCATTGGTGCTTGCGTTGTCGGAATTCACTGGAATATTTGAAAGTATTGAGGATAAAATCCTTGATTCACATTTTAAGTTGAAAGTAGGGCGAGACAGCAAATCCGTTCAGGAAGGTGCTGTCCTGACCCAAAACAGCATGTTAATCTCCAACGACATCCTTATCATCGGGATCGATCAGCGATCCTTGGAACAATATGGCAAATGGCCTTTCGAGCGAACCAGGTTCGCCCATTATATTAACGCGTTTTCGCGAATTAGTGATCAAAACAACCGAGAGTCGGCCCTCTTTTTAGATTTTTTCTTTAACGAAAGGGATCCAAATCCTACTCATGATGCCTTACTCGCTGATTCGGTTGAAAATTCTGGACGTGTATTTGTTGAAACAGTCTTAGTTGATAGCGGCAGCTTGACGGAGACGGATCCTCTCTATGCTAGACAAAAAATTCTTTATGATACCAAGGGTACACTCGCAAACGTCGTAGGCGATTGGAAAAAAATTCATATCTTCTCGTATATTGATCCGCCACTTGGTCCAATTGGACAAGCCGCAGCAGGTTATGGGCATGCCAATTACCGAGCTGATCCGGATAAGATATATCGCAGACAACCATTGATTCTTCGATCTAGTGTACTTCTCAAAACGATAAAACTTGAAGAAATTACCGCAGGTTACTCAGTTAATGAATCTAGCTATGAGCGCTTGGCTTGGATTGACTTTAACGGAATGCAACATGAAATTGAAACACCCATCACCGAAGCCGCCTTGGAACGACTAAAAATAACTATGCAAAAAAACGCTCCGATGGTTTCGGAGGTAGACTCTACAAATGAAATTGACTCATACTATATTATAAGGCATTATCAGGATTTTTTTGTTCCAGCAGTCACGCTCTCATTGGCATTGAATTATTTCCATGTTGGTTATGACCAAATTATCATTGAACTAGGGTCACATATATTAATAAAAAATCCACGGATTACTTTTACTGATGAAGAAGGTAATTCTGAACTTCGCCCCTACCGTATTCGCTTAACTGATGATAGCTATGATGCTGATGGTAATTTTATTTCCGAAGGCCGCTTCAGAGATATTCCAGAAATAAGAATCCCGATCAATGAAGCGGGGCAGATGCTGGTGAATTTCATGGGGCCAGGATCCAGCGCTTCACCCGAGGGAAATCAAACTTTCCCGGTCAGATCTTTTGCAGCCTACGCAAACCGCGATCCTGGATCTGATGTTTCACACTGGCGACGCACTATGGCCTCTACCAACAAAATTCTCATGACCGGTGCTTTCTCTTCTGGAATGGCAGATGATGAAAAGCCTACACCGCTTGGCATGATGTTTGGAATAGAAATTCACGCAAATGCGCTAAACACGATATTAATGGATAACTTCATTATTAACGCCTCCTATACAACCAATTTGTTGATTCTATGCGGTTTTGTCTTTTTCATGGCATTTCTTACATCTCGAATCTCCGCTGCTCTGGCATTTTTCATTGCCTTATTCCAAAGCATCGCCTATTTTTTGGTCGTGAATGCCATATTTGAAAAAAACGCCTATCTTATCAACTATTCAGGAGTTGCGTTAGGCTCATTCTTTACCTTCATTTCAGTCGTCATCTATCGCGTCTTCACCGAAGAACGAGAGAAGAAGAAAATAAGACAGACTTTTGGAAAGTACTTAAGCCCTAAGGTAGTAGAGCAGTTAGCGGAAAATCCTCCAGAACTTGGCGGCCAAGATAAAGAGTTAACAGTATTTTTTTCCGATATTCGTGGTTTTACTACTTTATCAGAGAACATGACTCCACAAGAGTTGGTAAATCACCTAAACGTCTATCTTACAGCTATGACTGATATTATTATTCAATATGGAGGTACTTTAGACAAATATATGGGTGATGCTATAATGTGTTTCTGGGGTGCACCAATCGCCTTAGCTGAACATGCCGTTTTAGCATGTAAATGTGCATTAAAGCAAATGCAAGCCTTAAAGAAGCTCAATCAAGAATGGCCAGAATCGAAAAATATTAATATCGGTATTGGTCTGAACTCTGGTATTATGACGGTTGGTAATATGGGTTCTAAAATGCATATGAATTATACACTAATGGGAGACCATGTCAATTTAGGATCTAGGCTAGAATCTATCAACAAAGAGTATGGTACTCAAATAATCATAAGTGAATTTACTTATGCTCAAGTCAGAGATAAATTTATAGTACGCGAATTGGATAATATTAGGGTTAAAGGCAAAAACAAACCGGTAGTTATCTATGAATTGGTTGATTGCCTTGAATCTATAGAACCGCCAAACAAGAAATGATTAGAACAGAAATATGAATAGAGTCAAGAGTAATAAATATAGTGTACTCAGAATTCTCGATTTCTGTTGGCTTAGTTCAATGCTGCTGCTCTTGGTAGCGATCACCTCAAACTGCGGAATTGATAGCTTGCAAAATTTTTTGAACAACAAGCCAACCGTTTCATCCAGAAATGAAAAATCAGTGGTTTTTTTTGCAGGTAATCCATCGGTTCCCTTTGAAAGCAACTACCTTGGAATTGAATTTTACTATAAACTCTATAACAACCCCACATTGGCAGAGCAGGATAGAATAGCCTTTGAACAACAACAATCAACAGAAATAGTGCCTGGCACCTCGATATCATATTTATCTACTAGTAGTGGCTTAAACTACAGCAAATTGAATCGCGGCAATACAGATTTCATCCTGAACGCATCAAATAGTTTTTCCAATGATTCCATAATGAGTTTTATCTGGAACTATGAAAATTTAATATTTGCAATACAAGATGAAGCTCCAATCATTCTCACTCGTACACAACTAGTTGGTGGTTCCAGCTTCTCTGAAACTCCAAAGACTGGTGATATTGATTACACCGCAGGAACATTGAATACCGGAATAGTACTTCAATTGTATGCAGTGTCCAATGGATTCAACTTTACAACGTTCAATGCAATCTATAGTAAGGCTGAATATTTGGCAACAATTCATTTGTCAGCGTACTGAAAGTAGAAATTTTTTTTCGGGGTTGGTATATAATATAGGTCGACAGAATATACATTATAAGCAGTATTTGATTTCATCAAACTAGTGTCGAAAAATAGTAGTTCTTATAAAAATCGAGATAATCCATTTTTATTGCACTATCACCGGGTGACATTGCATATTGCCTAAGTCGCTTACCTATAAAAAATAAATCAAGATAATCTTGGCCAATTCCCTCTGAAAGCAGTCCAGTTATACCTAGGGACTTTTTACCCGAAAAAGGTAGTGCAATTACGATTGAATTTTTAATTTTCTGCACACTAAAATCTCGCTGTTGCATTATTTCTGATTCTGCGAGTAATTTTGTTATTGACTCTGTAAACTGAGTTATTTTTGAAATATCAGTTTTCGGGAATTCAAGAATAAAATCAGACCCCCAATGAATTGCTGATAATGAATGTATTTTTGTGCCAATTAATATCGGAGAAACAAATACTCGTTTAACAACTACAAAGATTGGTAAATGTCGCTGCAAATTCGTCAATAATGCTTCTTCTGTTAACAATGGACTACCGGGATCATTTTTTATAATCGCTGAGGCATATTCGTCATCTGAACCAAAACCAAGTGGCATGGGTTCAGTAATTTCAAGTCGCGGTAAAGGGTTATAGCCTTGAGAAAATTCTACTATCAATCCACTTTTTTGCATCGCATGAAAAATAAGACCATGTAGATCATGATGCGCGTAAAATACGGCAGCATCACATTTTTTAAAATTGAGAATCAACCGTGTTCGAGGTCTAGAAACTGTTTCAACATTATCAATTTCGTTTGTGGTACTTATACTATCAATAAAGGCACAAGTTTCTTTTTCAAATTCATCAAAAGAATCTACGCTTAAAGAATCATCACAGGCACCGCATGGATGTTCGCAATTACTATTGCATTTTGAAGTTGATTCGAAGTGAATTGCCTTTTTTGTTTCCATCTCTATAAATTTTTGTTGCACTCCTTCATTAATGATTGCCCAAGGAAATAAGGAGGATTCACTGGGAACAAATATTAGATGCTTATATTGCTCTAAAAGAGTTTGCCATTTTTCTACGTTAAGAAGATCATCCCATGCATCAAAAGAACAGCCACATTTATAAGCCGAATGAATCAATTCCCCTACTCTATCATCGCCTCGTGCAATAATCCCTTCAATCGTCGACATTAGAGGGTTATGATAGGTAATTTTAATATTTTTAAAACAACGCAATGCATCTTTAATGTAGTAAATTTTTGGTAATATTTCACTATACGAAAGTTGCTGTTCGTTTTCAAATGGAGTAAATGGCTTAGGGACAAACGTTGCTATTGTAACAGTTATATTTATTGGCAATCTTGTAAATTGCATTAGAAATTGCACAATTGCCTGTTCTTCAGTTACTTCTGATTGTGTTATAGGTAACCCAATCATAAAATAGAATTTTACGGTTCGATAACCATATAGCTTTGCCTTTTTTAATATATCATTGATTGCATTCAGCGTCACCGACTTATTAATTACAGCCTGTCCAGCAGTCTGTGGTGTTTCTATAGCAAAGGTCAGTGAACCTTTTCTTGTTTCTGACAATTCACTTATTATTGCCAAATCCAATGTCTCTATTTTTAACGAAGGTAGCTGAAATGAAATTCCTTTTGAAGAGTACTCCAAATTCAGATATCGAACTAATGGCAAAATACCTGGGTAGTCACCACTTGATAATGAAGATAACGTAATAGTGGAATATCCCATATCAACGAGTTCAGATACTTCTTGTAAAATCACTTCCACATTTTTATATCGACAAGGCCTGTAATGATATCCAGCATGGCAAAATCTGCAGCCATTAGGACACCCTCTCATTATTTCTACAACGCCATGCTCCTGGATAGGTTTTAATGCTGGAAAAGGGAAATGAGGTGAAAATTTTGTATTGGAAAAATTCATAAAAGTATTTTTAATGACTCCAATTTTTCCAGCATGCCATATTGATGGATGATTTTTTAATATGCTCAACCTTTCGTTTCTGGAAAATCCATTTTTCTTCGATTCGACAAGTTGTCTACAAAGATCAAAAAAAGCATCTTCTGCTTCCCCTATCCAAACAGCATCAAAAATAGAACCAAAAGGAATCGGATTGCTTATTCCTGGTCCGCCTGCTATTATTAGTGGTGTATTATCTAGCCTTTCAGCTGCTTTCAAAGGTATCCCTGCTAACTCTAATGTTAATAAGACATTAGTAGCAGCTAATTCATATCCAATAGTAAATGCCAAAATATCGCAATTATGTACAGGTAACAGGGAATCAAGGCCATAAAGAGGAATATTTGTATTGTGAAGTTCATTTACGTAGTCGATGGCAGGCGTAAACAGTCTGTCACACAATAATCCATCAATTTCATTTAGCTTTGTATATATGATTTTCATTGCATTGTTTGACATACCGAGCTCATACAAATCAGGAAAACAGATAATAAAATGAAATTGAATTATTTCCTTCTCAATAAAACCCAACTCATGACCAGTGTACCGGGCCGGCTTTTGAACTTTTTTTAATAATGGCTGAAGTTCTGTAATACTAATTTCTTTCAATTTCAAATCTCCTGGCTCCTGCTGAAAGAGCGCATCCAAGTCCAATATTTATAGCAACAAGTGCTGAGCCTCCGTACGATAAAAACCAGAGTGGAATTCCAGTAATTGGCATGATCCCAATCGTCATTCCAACATTGACTACAAAGTGGAATACTAGCAATCCAGATATTCCGCTTACCATTCCAAGCGAAAAATAATCTCGTGTTCGATTCATAATGATAAATAATCTGATTACTAAAATAAAATAGGCAAAGATAATAATACCAGCACCTAAAAAACCAAGTTCCTCGGAAATGATACTAAAGATAAAATCCGTACTCTGAGTTGGTAAATATCTGTAATGACTGTGAGTTCCCAATAAAAATCCTTTGCCTGTTAAGCCACCAGAACCGATTGCTGTTAGTGATTGTAAAATATGCCAACCAGAACCATGTTCATCGATATGTGGATCAAAAAAAACTATTAAGCGCATCATCTGATAATCTTTCAATAAACCAGAAATTAAATTTGCCACACCAAGCCCAATAATAAAAATCACAGCAGAAGAAAAAATCCAAAAATAATACTTCTTTTTAAAATAGAAATATCCCAATAATGAAAGAAGCATAATGACTGTACCCAATATATAAACGTAAATAACAAATGGAGTTTCGTAGAATATTCTTAAAATATCTATCGGCTTTTCAAGTGCCAAATTCTGCCATAATGGCAATAGAATAAATAGAATTATTGTAGCAGCTAGTCCAACCAAAAAATAAAGATATTTTAAATTAATTTTTAGAAAGAATGCAATAAACAAGTATAGGGGGATAAAAACAATTGCTGTTCCGAAATCAGGCTGCATAGCTATCAAAATAAATGGTAACAAGACAATTAATCCAGAAATGACAAAACGCCTAAATGAACCAGCTTCATGTATTGTTGATGAAAGATATTTTGACAAGAAAATAATAGTGGATATCTTCGCAAACTCTGATGGCTGTATACCAAATGAACCAACACCTATCCAAGATCTAGAACCGTTAACAACCCTTCCAAAAACTAAGGTATAGAATAGCAATATTATAAAAAAAACATAAATAATGAATGAATACTCGAAAACTAATTTTTGTTTTACTAGTAAAAAACTAATAAGCAGTAAAAAACTAATAATAGCCCAAAAAATTTGTTTCAAATATTCATCTGATACCAATACGCCACTTGCATTGATACCAGATGAATAGACAAATAATATTCCAGAAATCGTAAGAAGCGTAGAAATAATAATGATTAGCCAATCGGTTTTTGACAAGACTGACTTTATATTAGCAATTATCATTCTATCCTCTCGGTACTTGGTGTAACTTGTCGAGTTAAACCCAATCGCCTAACGGCTTCCTCAAAGGTTTGGTTGCCAAAGTACCCCTGAAAAATTATATTGGTGGCATAAGGAGCCCACCATTCCCATTCGTTTGCAGCTTCAATCATGGCACATACAATAATCACATCTTCAATATGTTCATAGTTATAGGGGGCATATCCAATAAACCAGGAATGCCATCTATCAGTCAAACCAACTTCTGCAGTACCCGTCTTACCAGCTATCTCTACTACCCTTGTATTTACTGGATAACGTGCAGTTCCGCTTACTAGAACACTACGCAAATTTTCCCTTGTTTGCCTAAATGCATCATTTGATATTCTCGATTGCAGTAGTATCTCAGGTTCTATTACACTAACCACTTCATTATTTTGATAGCTCCTAACCTCATGTAATAAATGAGGCTTATAAATAATACCGTCATTCACTATCATTGCCAGCATATTAGCAGCCTGTAACGGTGTAACCAGTAAGTATCCTTGGCCAATCGATATGTTTAATGTATCACCACTGGACCACCGCTCATTAAAGCGTCGCTCCTTCCATTGAGGAGTTGGGACGAATCCGCTAGCTTCCCCTCTCAAATCGATGCCAGTCGGAGTGCCAAGTCCAAAATCCCTATAGTATGAAACAATCCGCTCAATGCCAAGTCGATTATTGCCAACTTCCCAAAAATAGACATCACAGGATTGTGCCAGGGCTTCTTGGAGGTTTAGCCTTCCATGTCCAGGTTTTCTAATCCAACATCGAAAAATTCTATCGCCCAAACTAATCTCACCAGCACAGAGAATAGTTTCTTCTGGATTGATTACCTTTTCTTCAATTATCGCTGTTGTCATTACCATTTTAATGGTTGATGCGGGAGGATAGTGAGATTGAATTGCTCTATTAATTAATGGCGTCCGTTGATCAGACAACAAATTTGCAAAGTAATTATTCCCCCCCCTGGCGGTTAGTTGATTTGCATCAAATGATGGCCATGAAGCGAGTGCAAGAATCTCGCCAGTCGCAGGCTTTAAAACGGTTATTGAGCCAATTCGCTGTCCCAAAGCCTTTTCTGCTAATACCTGAAGATTTCTATCGATCGTCAGAACGACATTACTTCCCATTTGTGGAGGTGTTACATCGAACGGTGTAATATTTATTTTTCTGCCACGAGCGTCAACTGTTTTATATTGCTTTCCGTCAGCCCCCCGCAGTAAAAGATCATATTGATATTCAATGCCAGCTTTTCCAATTATATCGCCGGCTTGATAGCCATGATTATATAAAACCTTCAACTCATCACTTGTTATTTCTCCGACATATCCGATTATATGAGAAAATGACCCTGACTCAAGATAATTCCTTTTAGGACGTGAAAGCCAAGAAACTCCAGGGAATTCATCAATTCGCTCCGCGATTGAAAAAACAACTTCAGGACTAATGCCAGTTGCGATTTCTATCGATTGATAGAGGCGATAATAAGAAGGTGGAATTTTTCGCCTAATTTCATCAATGGAAATACCTATCGCTTGGGCTAATTTGGAGAAAACCGTTTCTTTTAATTCCGATGGAATTTCTGCAGGAATAACCAAAAGAGCGAAAGAATCGTTATTAATCGCCAAAGGTACATCAAAATTACGATCGAAAATTTCTCCACGCTGTGATGGCAGTACTTCCACTCGTCTGGAGGTGATGATTGCTCTAATAGCAAAATCACCTGTTTTAATTGCCTGCAAATAAAACAGGTAACCAAGATATGTAATAAAAATTGAAAAGATAAAAAGAATATAGAAGATTTTTTTCGGTCTATCTATCAAGGAAATCATTGGTATTTATCACTTTTAATAAGTATTTTTTGAAATAAACCAAGAAGAAAAAAAATTGGCGGCGAAAGAACCGCATTATATAAAACTTCAATCCATAGAGTCTTTGAGAAGAATGAATATGATAATAATATATGTTCAGCAAAAAATAATTGTAAAAACTCAATATATATGGCTTTAAATACTGTTGCGACCAAGCCAAAAAGAAATGGAATTACAATTCGATCTATATAGAACTTCCCCGAAAACAAATTGAAGGTAAAGGCAATCGCCGTTTTGACAAATGAAGTTGTTCCAAGCGGAAATGCACTGATGCTATCATGAAAAAAACCTGATAAGAAACCAATTATTTGTCCTTGTGGTTGAATATTCTTGAAGGAAATATAAATCAAAACAATAAGAGTAAGATCTGGCACAACGGAATAAACTGATATCGCTTGTAACCAAGTACTTTGGACAATAATTACAACAATCATGAGAGCAAAACCAAATATTGATGACTTGATCATTGATACCCCCTGAACTCGGTCGATATCGCTGCACTACCAGTAATAATGAAAACATACTCGAGACGATCAAAATCGATAACTGGTTCAACCTCCAACTCTAGTGAAGTCATATATGGCAAGTCGATAATATTCATCACTCTACCAACCATTAAACCAGATGGATAAATTGATTGAAGCCCTGAAGTAACAATTAAATCACCAAAACCCAATGTTGGTAGTGCCCGCTTTTTAATATAGCGAGCTAAAAGGTTTTGGTTATTTGTACCCTGCCCAACAATTAGGCCTTCATATCGAGATTGTTGTAAACGGATAGCGATAAATGCTGAAGCATCATAGATTGGCAAGACAAGACATGCATGTGGACTAACTTCTATTACTCTTCCAACCAAACCTTCAATACCATCTTGGTACGCTATAACGATGCTATTTTTCGTTATACCATCTTGGATACCTTTATTCAACACAAAAGATGAATATAGATTAGATGGATCTTTCCCAATTATTTGTGCTGCCACATGTTCATAACTTAAATCCGCAGAAAATCCTAATTGCTCTTTAAGAGCAATATTCTCATTCTTTATTATTGAAAAATCTCTTTCGATTAACCTCAGTTGATCTGTCCTGGCTAATAACTCTTCATATTTCTGTTCCAATATCCTTAACTCAGAAATACTAGCGATACTTCTGGAAATAAAGAGGGATACTCTTGAGAACCCTGTTTGAAAAAAGGAGATGATTGAAATCCCTATACGTTCCGGAACTCCTGTTAAAGATCGAGTTGAGAAAAGTAATACTAGGAATGAAATCACCAATAAGCTTGCTGATAAAACAAAACGGATTCGAACCGTTAGTTTCTCGTTGTTTCTCATTTCTTATAAATTCAGATTTCCATTGCCGAAGGAAACGTCTAAGCCGCGCATAGCCTCAAAATACTTTCCAGCCCCAATTGCAATGCACTCCAATGGACGTTCGGCTAGAATTACAGGAACACCAGTTTCTTTTGCAATCAATTTTGGCAATCCTTTTAAAAGGGATCCTCCTCCAGCCATCACAATTCCTCGCTCAACAATATCAGCTGCCAATTCTGGAGGGGTCTGTCCAAGGGTTTTTTTTATTTCTTCAACGATTTGGTTTACCGGTTCTTGCAATGCTTCACGCACCTCAACGGAGTCTATCTCTAGGCGTCTAGGTAAGCCAGTAATGGCGTCAGTTCCTTTTATTTCCACTCTTTCTACAGTTTTATCTGGTGAAGCATTACCAATTTCTATTTTTAGCCTTTCAGCCGTTTGTTCACCAATTATCAAGTTATGCGCTGCCCTAATATGTTTAATGATAGCCAGATCAAATTCATCTCCACCAACCCGAATAGCATTAGTCACGACCAAATCTCTCAGAGAGATCACAGAAATCTCTGTCGTGCCACCGCCAATATCGCAGATCATATGCCCAGCTGGTTCGTGAATTGGAATATCAGAGCCTATCGCAGCTGCAAGAGACTCCGGTAAAACTTCAACTTCACGTGCCCCCGCTTTATAAGCAGCATCGATCACAGCACGTCTTTCGACCTCAGTTATACATGTTGGAATACCGATTACCATTCTAGGTTTAATAAACCATCTTCTTGGAATAACTTTTTGAATAAAATATTTAATCATTTTTTCTGTAGTATCAGGATCAGCAATTACGCCGTCGCGAAGCGGACGGATAGCGATAATATTTCCAGGTGTTTTCCAGAGCATCCGCTTTGCTTCAGTCCCAACCGCTATTACACGCTTTGTGCCACGCTCCACGGCTACGACAGACGGCTCATTGATAACAATTCCCTTCCCTCTAACATAGACTAGGGTGTTACAGGTGCCCAAATCAATGCCTATGTCCAGTGAAAATGAGTCGAAAAATTTCTTCCTTGCCATCTTGTCTCTCCTATGTTCGTTCGTTCAGTTTCATCCGGGCATCTATATGCATGGGGTCGATTGAGACTGCTTTTCGCCAAGCAGCCCGAGCCTTAAGGTTATCATCCATTTTTTGGTAGATTAGGCCTTCATAATACCAGACATCCGCCGAGTTGGAGTCTCGCTCCTTAATAGTATTAAGAATTGCTAAACCCGCTGCATAATCCTCTTGCTCTAGATAAATAGATGCCAAGAGCAGCCCTGCTTGTTCGAATAAAAATTGATCAGCAGTTTGCTCCATCACTTGGCTAGCATATTGTAATGCTTTTTCAGAAAAGCCAGCTTGGATAAAAACTTTTGAAGCTGATAGGAGTAACGCCATATTTTCAGGATTTATTGCAACAGCCAATTCAAAATATGAAATACTTTTTTCTAACTGGCCTAATTCTCGATACATGATGGCTAGATATTCCCAGATGTCATCGGATTCATAACCGAGAGATAGAGCCTGGTTAAAAAACATGATAGCAGCGTCGTAATGATTATAGTCTTTATGAAAATAAGCCTTGCCTAATAAATAGAGTAGTTGAGGTTTCTGACCTTGCACCCCTATAATCAAGGCTTTCCTGATATCGAGAATCGCGCTCTGCATGAGCTCTAGTTGATCATTACCAGCTTCCAGTTGCATGCCATGATAGAATTCAGCAATACCTCGCATGGATAAAAATGCTGGATCAACAGGTCGTAGTAACAAAATATTCCCAGCATCGGCAATTATGTCTGCATATCGGTTTTCCGCCCAGGCGGCTTCTATTTTTACCCGCGTTTGCATTACGGATGCATCAACTGCGGCCATCTGCCGGTATTCCAGAAATTTTGGCTTACATAGCCAATATAAACCATACAAAAGCGTACAACCCATTATCAATGCTAAAGCAACCACTGGTAGGCTGGTTCGCTGAAAGAGAGCTTGACGTTTTTTTGCATACAAGAGATTTCTCATAATTGCCATGATGTTGTACCATTTTAAATGCCAATAGTCAATTGAATTACGTGATTGTATATAGAAAAAGGGGTGAGCCTATAAGCCGGGTCCTGTTCAGTATAACACTGCAACTGTCATCTATCTTGCATTGCTATTTAGACAATGTCTCGCGCCCGACCCGTATGTCGCATCCTTACAAGAATAAAGACACTGTACTGGTAATACACATACTGTTTGAGCTTGCTCGCAGTGAGGCTTGCCATACCATTACTTTTGCAAGCAATGTGGTGGGCTCTTACCCCGCCATTTCACCCTTACCACCTTATGCTATCCATAAGGTGGCGGTATCTTTCTGTTGCGCTAGCTATCATTCCAGATAACCTGGAATTTCCGGTTATTAACCGGCACTGCACCATCCCGAGCCCGGACTTTCCTCCAGTCATACTGGCGACAGTTCAGCTCACCCCCAAATACCTCAATTATCAGTCTCATCCATCGAATTTTTGCCGCTTGATTCCTCTTCATCATAAGAATCATCTTCAGAATCATCGCCAAAGTCATCTAGATCAGCCAAACTTCCCGATTCAATATCTATAAACAATTCGGCTTCTGCAGTATCGCTATCTTGATAATAGAGAACCCTGGAACAATAAGGACAGAATATAACTCTGTTGCCTTGCCTTACCTCATTAACGAATTGCGCCGGTAAGATCATAGAACAACCTGAACAGACAGCTCCCTTAACTGGCACTATTCCCAAACTTTGTTTGGAATTGATAATGCGTTCAAATTTGAAAATAATCTCGCTGTCAATATTGGTGGTCACCTTCTGTTCCGTTATTTTCAATTCTTCGATACGCTTTGTCATTGTAGTTTCTTCAGTCATTATTTTGTGTTGCTTTTCGGTAATTTCTGCCTCTTGGGATGAAATCAAGGCTGAAGTAGATTTTAAATCTGAATCAGCATCTTTCAATACCTCTTCATTGGTTTTTATTTCCTTGCGCAATTTGTCTTCTTTATAACCAGCCTCGGTTATTTCCTTATTCAATGCTTCAAATTCCCGTGGACTAGAAATATTATCCATTTGCTTTTCCGAATGAGCCTTCAACTGAACAACTTCTTCCAGTTCAAATTTCAAAATGCCGAGTTTGGTGGAAACTTCATCAAATCTTGTTTTCTTATCAACATGTGTTTTTTTTATTCGTATTAATACTTCTTCTTGGGCTAAAATTGATTTGGGCAATTCTTTCAGTTGCTTTTCGATAGAAACACGTTCCATTAATAATTCCTGAAACTGTCTGAGCCTATCAAATAATTCATCCATTAGCATAGGAAACCACCCTTAATCAACAGCTTTATCATCGATAAGCGACAATGCACATTAAAATACATTTATTAAACCTAGCAAGGACACCATATTGTGCATTATACCATAACTGGTATGTCTGTTCAATTGGGAACTTCAGTGACATTAGCAAGTAAAATAGAAAAACTACTTAATGATCAACATAATCTCTTAATTTTTGACTACGCTTGAAATGCCGTAACTTCTTCAGAGCCTTCGCTTCAATTTGCCTAATGCGTTCACGGGTTACGTTGAAATACAGGCCAACCTCCTCTAGCGTCAAGGAATAACCGTCATCCAAGCCAAAGCGCATTCGTAAAACCTCCTGCTCGCGCGGAGGCAGGGTCGCAAGAACTGATCTGATCTGCTCCTGAAGAAGTCGATAATCTGTCTGAATACTAGGATTTTCGATATCCTTATCCTCAATAAAATCGCCCAAGAATGAATCGTCATCCTCACCGAGTGGTGTTTCTAAGCTGATCGGCTCTCGTGCGACATTTTTCACGCTTTTTACCCGAGCGACCGGCCACCCTAATTGCTGGGCAATTTCATCGTCACTCGGTTCCCGACCTAACTTTTGCATCAGTTGGCGTGATTCTCGTACAACTTTATTGATCTGCTCAATCATATGAACAGGAACTCGGATAGTTCGGGCTTGATCACTTATTGATCTGGTTATTGCCTGTCGAATCCACCAGGTAGCATAGGTTGAAAACTTATACCCCTTGCGATACTCAAATTTTTCAACAGCCTTAATCAAGCCAATGTTTCCTTCTTGCACCAGATCAAAAAAATGCAGCCCTCTGTTTGTATACTTTTTTGCAATCGATACAACCAAGCGCAGATTTGCTTTAATTAAACGATCTTTTGCACTCTTCATCATCTTCCGACCGCGATTTATCTCTTTGGCCATTCTGATTATTGTGTCGCAATCATTTTCAAAAATATACTCGAGTTCGCTTAATTTTTTTTGTGTGATTTGAATTTGCTTGATTCGTTCTTTTATCTCATCTGAATCAATGCCAAGGTCAGCTTCAATCTGATCACGACGTTCTTTAAGCGTGAGATTTCTGCCTAGCACGCGAATTTCCCTTAGATTGGTTACCTGTAATATGCGTTCCAAGCGGTCTTGCTCATTTCGATATTTTTTAATTTTCTTTGCCGCATTTATGAATTTTTCCGAAAATACATTGATTTCTTCGGTATGGAGATCCGTGTCACTCAGCTTAGTAAGCAAGACCTCGCGTAGTTCCATCAGAGCAACATCATCCTTGATATTGTTTCCTCGAACTACTATTTGTTTTTTTGTTTCTAAATAATTTCGGATATCAGTTTGAGTATCGCGCAATATATCACGGTAAAACTGGTTCAAACGGCGTCGTTCGGCGATTTTCTCAGAGTTTTCTTTACGTTGCTGAGTACCAGATTCACGACGGGCCTTAACAGATATTTGATGGAATTCAGGGATAAGCATGCCGCTTCTTCTGATTATCCGCTTTATTATATTCTCCCCTTCTTCCATCAATTTCGACAACTCAACCTCTTGTTCAGCTGTCAAGAGGTTTTCCTTTCCTATTTCTCTTAAATACAAGCGAATAGGATCATCAATAGCACCTTCTTTATCACTATAAACAAGGCGCTTTTTCTCAGTTACGACGGCTTCATCTTTGACTTCGCTTGCAACTTCTTCTCGAGTAACATCTTCTTCTTCGAGTTGAATATTGTTACTTTCTAACAAAGCCAAGACAGCATCGATTTTATCTGAATTCAGCATTTCTTCAGGTAAAAAGTCAGACAACTCATCAAAACTGATCACCTTTTTCACTTTGCCGTATTCAATCAACTTGCTAATTGCAGGATCGAGTTCAGTGTCGCTCATGTCGTTCTTCCTTAAGTCTAGCGAGTTCGTCATCAAGGTGCATCTTTTCGTAGAGTAGGTCATTCATCGATATTTCATCAGCATCCCGGGCTGGATTATAGCTTCTAATCTGGTTGACTAGCTTCACCTTCTTCTGTTCCAGGCGATGAAGTAATAACCGAAACATCCCATCTTTGATGACTTGTTCTTGATTAGATTGGTAATCGCCATTTGCAGCCTTCTCCATGATAAGCGTCTTCAGCGCTGGGCTAGCCAATAGTTCCATCACCGCATCCGTTGTTAAAGTACCCTTTCGATAGGAATCTTCTAGCACTATGAATGCATCTTTTAGTATCTTTTCCTCAAAATCTTCCGGTTTTAGCTCACCTCTCACCTTCTCAAAATACTCTGGATTGAGAATCAAGGCAATAATCAGCCCGTGGTCATGCGTACATATCAGTCTGGTTTCTGGGTCTGCCCCTACCACTGTCTTATCCACTTTTTGTTGCTGATTCGTACTGCAATATCGCTTATAATCTGCCATAACCGAATAGGGATCGAGTCCGAAACTGCCAGCCATCCTTTCCAATAATCTGTCCTTACTGATTTCGGATTTCAGGCTGCAGATATAAGAAAATAGAAAGGAAAACGCCTCTTTGTCACCATCGGCCATTCTTAGCGCATGTGCTTGGCTTAAAATATAGTCATCCTTATTTATAATTGATTCTAAGGACAATTTCAATTGTTGATCGCCAAATTTCTGCAAAATTTCCGCTGGATCCTTGGCATCAGGTAAATTCATGACGGAAATATCAACTCCGACCGAGTCAGTCAAGGTAATTGCCCGCATTGTGGCTTTCCGGCCAGCAGAATCGCTGTCGAAACAAAGATACAAGTGATCTGCATTTCTTTTCAGTAAATTGATTTGCTCTTCGGTGAAGGCAGTCCCTAACGGAGCAACCGCATAGTCGATACCCGCGTCGACAAAGGCTAAAACATCCATATACCCTTCACAGACGATTGCCTTCTTATAAGTCCTGATTGCGGGCTGAGCAAGAGAAAATCCAAATAGGGTTTCATGCTTTCGAAAAAGTACAGTTTCTGGGGAATTGATATATTTGGGTCCGCGATCTGCTAAATCTCTACCGCCAAAGGCTATCGTTCTGTTCTTAATATCGGTGATCGGAAACACCAAACGACCATTAAAAATACAAAAATCGGGATATTTAGCAGAAAAAAGTCCTGACTTTGCCAAAAATTCCTTGGAATAAGCCTTGCTCTGCAAAAATGAAAATAGCCACCCCCTGTCCGCCGGAACAAACCCCAATTTGAAGCGTTTAATGGTTTCTAGCTTAAATCCTCGAGATTCGATATATGCTAAAGCATGCCGGGCTTTGGCGGAATTCAGCAACATATAATGAAAGGTGCCTGTCAGCTTGTCATATAACTCCAGCAAACTATTGCGTTCCTGGATGCGACGCAATTCGGCTGGATCATCGTCACCTTCATAGGTAATTGTAATTCCAGCAAACTCAGCCAACCGTTCAACAGCCTCAATATATTGGCAATTCTCAATTTCTTTGATAAAGGTGATGGCATCCCCACCTTTTTTACAGCCAAAACAATAAAAAAAGCCTTGCTCTGGTTGAACGCCAAACGAAGGTGTCTTTTCGTTGTGAAACGGACACAATCCAACCCACCGTTTGCCACGCTGCTCAAGTTGTACATAGCGATTAATAACGGAAACGATATCGGTATGCAAGCGTATTTCTTGAATAACTGCATCCGGAATTTTCTTCATCATCAGGGTTTTGTACTCAATGCGGCAGCTTGATTATGCTCATCGAGGGTTATAGAAAAAAAATGCGCGCCAGTAGCTTCGTCAATCAATCGGAAATATAAATAGGGGGTCGTGGCAGGGGAAAACGCGGCACGCATTGCCACCAAGCCTGGGCTACAGATTGGTGTTGGAGGTAGGCCGCTATTTTGATAGGTATTAAAGGGACTCGATAATACAAGATCCTGATGATATATCCGGGATGGATGCGGTAAGTTCAATTCTTCAGTAATTACATACACGACTGTGGCGCAAGACTGGAGCAGCATATCCTTTTCCAATCGATTATAGAAAACGCTAGCCATCAAGGCAGCTTCCTCTGGCAGCCGGTACTCTCGCTCTACAATGCTTGCCACGATAAGCTTGTGGTGGATTTCTAAAACATCCAATCCTTCAGAAATGTTGCCGAGTTTATTAAGATTGCTGCGAAAGTTCTGCACAATATGTTCAAGAACTTCTTCTGCCGGGCTATCAGTTACGAAAAAGTAGGTATCCGGGAACAAATAACCTTCGAGAGTGTCTGCTGGAATTTCGAGTCTCTGCAACAAAGATGTATCATGAGCAGCGTCCAAAATACTATCCACTGAGGAAATTCCTGCATTCTCTATCAAGGTTGCAACCTGATGCAGCGTTTTCCCTTCTGGTATGACAAGCCGAGCCAGTAATTGGGGACCGGTATTCAATAATTCTATAATATCAGTACCAGTCATTATCGATTCTATCTGGTATATACCGCTTCTGGTTGTATTTTCAGCTTGGCGGAGCTTCATCATCAAGCGAAAGAACCACTCGGATCGAATTATTCCTGCTTGTGATAGTTTTCTGGCAATTGCCATTCCCGATTCGCCAGACGCGACCGAAAAACGGATACCCTCAGCTGAAACCAAACCAGTCGGCTGGTCGAAATACCAAAAACCAATAAACAGTCCGATCATCATCATAAAAAGGCAGAGGGGTAGTATCACCAGCAGGAATAATAAAAAACCCTTCGCAGAATTTGATCGAGAAGTGCTTTTGTTAGAGGCTCTGAGCTTTCTTGTCATTAATGAAAATCCTTACTCGGTTGGAGAGCAGTTTCGATTTGCTCAAGTTGGGCAATTGAAAAATGATCATAAAGCTTCGCTCGAAGTTCATTCAAAATTCCTTGCTGTTGTTCATCGAGTGTTTCCTCGTACTTCCGGCATAATGTATACAAATGCAAAAATTGCTGTCCGGAAAGGGCCAAGTTCATATCCCTTTTATCAAACTCGTCAAATGTCAATTTCAAGCCCCTCTCTAGCGAGAATCACTTCAATGCCTCGCTCCTCGAGGTGCCCTAGGTACCAAGCTGCGGATTTCAATATCGTGTCGATTTTTTTATCATTGTACATCGGTTCATGATGGAAAAGTATCAGTTTCTTGATTCTCCAAGATGACGCGAAATCGGCGGCTAAGCTGAATGAAGAGTGACCCCAAAATTGTTTTTCGATAGCTTCCCCAAGGGTATATTGTGTATCGATAATCAAGGCATCGGTATTACGAAAATATCGTTCGTTTTCGGGAGTCCGGTCAAAATCCTTCGCGTCGAGTTCTGTATCAGTCGAGTATATTACCTTATGGCCTTCTTCTTCCACCGCATAACTATAACACCCTCCAGGATGATTCATTTTGCGATAATGAACTTTTATGTCACCAATCTGTATACAATCACCGGTCAAAATGCAAAAATTCTTCTGCGCCCGCATTGTCGCCATGGTGATAGGGAACACTGGTTCCCGCATCTGATTTTCCAGAATCTCCTGAAAATCACTTCTTGGGCTATAAAAAGTCAAATTGGTGGCTGGGTCATAAGCGGGGCCAAAAAACGGCAAGCCCTGAATGTGGTCCCAGTGAAAATGCGAAAAAAACAGATGAACCGGTAAATGTTTTTTACTGGCCAGAATCTGGCTACCTAAATTTTGTATTCCCGTTCCAGCATCAAAAATTAAGTGGCAGTTCTCAGTCGTCTTTAATTCTACACAGGAAGTATTGCCACCGACCGTTGAAAATACCGATTCCGGTAATCTGGCTATAAAACGCTCTCGGGCTTCCTGCGAGATCAGGTCATCTGAGGTGATGCTTTGTATGACGGAGGAGATTTTGCTTTTTAGCTTATCAGGTGTCATTGGCGTTGGAATTGACCCCCGAACCCCCCAAAATCGAATCTTCATCAAGTCCCTCCCCTGCCATTTCGTATGGGATCTCGATTGGCTTATTACGTCTTCGCCGCCATAAGGAATCTTCTATCGATGATCGATCTTTCAGCAAACCAGTTTCGATACCGGGGCAATCCGTGGCTTCAGCTTTCCATTTTTCTTCATTTTCAATGATACTTTCCCAAAACGGATAGGTATTGCATTGAATAGGCCTAGCAGGATAAACAGTACAACCACCAGCTTCCCAAAAAATGCAATCATGATTTGGCTTCTCAGTCAAACTCAATGAAATACCAGTTCCAATATCAACCTGCTTTAAGTATTTACTATAAAAAAGTGAAAAATCAAGTTTCAGAAACAGAATTAGTTTCTTTAGATCAAGTTTTGACAAAAAAACAAAACCTGGCGCATGTCGACAACAATCCGAACATTGCTGACATGAAAAACGTAGGCCAGAATGCCAAAATTCTTTACTCATGCTACCTCGCAAACCCATGAAAAAAGGCCGCCTTGTCGGCGACCTGAATGGAGAGAGAAGGATTTGAACCTTCGAAGGCTAAGCCAACAGATTTACAGTCTGCCCCCTTTGACCACTCGGGAATCTCTCCAAATTGTAACTGTTTTTGCAATACCTGGTAAAGCCATCTCCCGGAATCGAACCGGAGACCTCGAGATTACAAGTCACGCGCTCTACCAGCTGAGCTAAGATGGCACGTTCAATAACGACACTATACAAAATCCTTAGCAGTGAGTCAAGCTGTAAAATCAACTCAATTCCCGCCGCGAAACGCAATAATTCTCTTGAACACATCGCAGGTAAATCGTACTATTCATTCAGGAGTAACCTGATGTATTCTTTTACCTCCTGTACGGTTAACGATTGCAATACTACGGCATTAAGCGGAAGCGATTTTTGCGTTCTGCACTTGTCCGATGCTGCCAACCATATCAAAGCACTGTATGAAACCATCCGACAGCAAAAAACTATTAAAAACATCAACTTGGCAGGTGTACCACTTGATGGCTGGATACTCAAACAGCGTCAATTCTTCGGATGTTCCTTTGCGGGAGCACAATTGAATAATATTGATTGGTCGGACTCAGTTTTCCGAATGTGCTTTTTTGATTTTTGTACCATCAAGAATGCCCAATTCTGTCGAATTGATGCCCAATTCTGCTCATTTGCAGGAGCGGCTATTTCCGATACCACGTTCATTGGGTCGGAGCTGGTTCATAACAATTTTAACGGCGTTCATACCGTGCGATGCAATTTTAGCAATTCGAGTCTCTACAATACCAGATTTATCAAATCACAGCTGGCGGAAACCGATTTTATCGATTGCGACCTAAAAAAAACCTTTTTTCTTGATATTTCCCAAACATCCGTAAACTGGAAGTTTTCCAATACGCAAGAAGCGTACTTTGAACTAACAGGAGCTGATTTTTGACAGTGTTTTTTCACTACTCCCTTTACGGCTTTTCTAATGTTTATCTTGTCGCAAACGATCACACAAAAGAAGCCATTATTATCGATCCAGCTGAGTTTTCAATTAATCTACTAAATTTTATTGAAAAAAGGGATTACGACATCAAAGCGGTACTCGTTACCCATAATCATCTGCATCATATTAAAGGCCTGAGAACGCTGCTTAAAATCTACTCTGCAATGGTATTTGGCAGCAACTCAATACCTTTCACTTCCAATCATACAATCGTCCACGATGGTGATCAATTCACGACCTGTGGTCTCAAGGTTCAAATACTATCCGTCCCTGGCCATTCACCGGATTCTGTTATCTTTAAGATTGAAAAATTACTGTTTACAGGAGATACCCTGCAAGCAGGCTTGCTTGGAAAAACCAATAGCAAATATGGGAACAGTCTCCTGAAAGATCAATTAATGAAAAAAATTATGTCGCAACCGGATGACTGTATCGTGTTGCCAGGACATGGTCCGCCGAGCAGTATCGGAGCGGAACGCAGTTTTAATATCGGACTTTTGGAAAAAGCAATGAACGTTGAACAAGAACGCTATAACTTATTTCTCCAATAAGCCAAATACTAGTTCTTGAGTAATACTCAAAAAGTATATCGATGGGCGGTAAAACGCTTTGGTGGTAAAAGAATTGCCGCAGCTGATTGCAATATCGCTAACTCAGTTAGCCCACGTTCATGCGTTAATTCCAGTATCGACCAGATGGTGTTGGTGCTATTTTCCAACGCTAATACTGGATCATGCGTGAGCAAATAGTGCCCCAAAAATAGCGCGGTAAACAAGTCGCCGGAACCCTTAGGCGCGCTATCAAAAGCCAGCAGGGGTGTTTCTACATAATATTTCCCAGCCTTACAGCTGAGCATTACCTTAATAGAATCAGACCGACCACTTCGGCAACTGGTAATAATAACAATGGCTGGTCCGAGAGCATGGATACTGTCGGCCGCCTTTGCGGTATCAGCGTCATTCTGGATTGACTGCCCATAGAACAATTCAGCCTCAAACTGGTTTGGGGTCACGATAGTTGCAAGTGGCAGAGCCGACTGTTTAAAAAAATCGAACAAGCCAGGAGCGACGTAATAACCTTCCGGGAAATCACCCATAACTGGATCACAACAATAAAGGGCTGCGGAATTGGCTTGCACTATCTGCTTCACAGCTCCAATTATTGCCTCCCCCATAGCAACATTCCCGATGTATCCACTTATAATCGCATCGCAGTTTTTAAGCACTGCAAGTACCTTTAAGGCATCAATAACATCGGTAATGTGTTGACTTGGGAAAAAGGAACCCTTCCAGCCTGGTTTGCCGCTATGACTGGAAAACTGGACTGTATTTAGCGGCCAGGTCTCGATTCCCAGCAGCTCAAGTGGAAAAACGGCTGAGCGATTTCCGACATGTCCATATACGACATGTGATTGAATAGACAAAACAACCGGTGTATGCACTACCATAGGCGCTCAGTGTCCTCCCTCATGCAGACTCGTCAATATGGCTTGCAAGGGCACATTGAGGAAATCCATGCCTAATTCAGTTGGACTAATACAAGCACCAGATATCTGTAAAAATTGCGGGAAATCTGCCATGGCCGCAATCAATTTACGGCGCGGGATGCCAGGAATTTGTTGCGCTAGCCGATCCATGTCCAGACCATGGCGAGTTCGTAAGGCTAACATGATATATTCAAAAATTGCATCGTTGCCTTCGATGGTTTCATCGATACCCGCCTTAGTCGGATTTCTGCAGTAATTATCTAAATCAGGATCATTGTAATGACGCAAATACTTGCCGTCGACAATTGGTTTATTGCCGACGGCTGATGGTCCTAGGCCATACCAGGTATCAAGGTCCCAGTAATGTTGATTATGGCGGCAATTCTGTCCAACCTGAGTAAAATTTGACACTTCGTAGCGCTGAAACCCACTACCTTGCAAGGTATGAAGTGTTTCTGTCCAGCTAGCATCGGTGTCATCCTGACTGGGCAATTGCTGTATCCGAGAATTTATTGCCACCGCTAAGCGACTGGCTGGCTCAAGAATTAATTCGTAGAAAGAAATATGCCCAGGCTGCAATTCCAGGACCCTGGAAATTGTATCGCTGACGCTCTTGGCAGTTTGATGCGGCAGGCCATACATTACATCAACAGACCAGGGTATCTTGGTACAACCAAGCAGTTTATCTACAGAATCAAGTACTTGACCAGCGCTTCCCCTTCGACCACAAGCAACCCGAACCTTGTCATCCAAACTCTGGATACCGATACTGAGACGATTAATAAAAGAACTAGATAAAAGACTTAACAAGTCAGCGTTTATATCAAGTGGATTAATTTCCAAGCTTACTTCTGTCTGCACCGTCGAAAAATTAGCCAGGATTATGCACAACTCATCTAGTAATTCTATGGGCAAGGCCGAGGGAGAACCACCGCCGATATAGATTGTGTCGAAGTGAGAAATATCATTTTGAATGATAGTTGCCTCTAGTTCTTGACGCAGGCTAGTTAAAAACTTTTCGGGGTACGATCCTGGCTCCAGAACGGTGCTAAAATAATCGCAATAGGCGCAACGCTGTATACAAAATGGCACATGTACATATAACGAAGGAAGCACTCTGGATTCTGGCACTTGAATCAGAGCAAAAAGGGTTTGGTCAAAGGCCAGTATTTAAAAACTACCTTCCCTTGAATTTCATCGCTGGTGATGACTCCAAAATACCGGGAATCGTTTGAATGAATCCGATTATCATTCATCACGAAAAATTCATTTTCTTGTAAGGTCATCTCGTCCAAGTAACCGGAAAAGGGCATTTCATTTCGCCAGCCAACTGGTCGACCAGTTCTTAACGTATCATAAATCTGGTTGACAATTTCGTGTTCCGTCAGGAAATGTATTGATCCTGCTTGCCGAATGTAAACGACATTATCTTCAATTTTTATAGTATCACCAGCAATCGCCACGATCCGCTTGACTAATGGCCGGTTCAGGTCGTCGATAGACTTGCTAATACCGCTCTTTTGCAATGTAAAAAACCGAATAAACCGATTTACCATGTGCGCGAGAGGATTCAAGTCTGTTGCACTTGGGTTATCCATCAATACGACATCACCTCTAGCCGGTAAATTATGGAAGGTGTTGATCCGATTAGAGAACGGCAACTTAAATCCATAGGCGGATGGCGATACCAGTATATAGGAGTTTACGGCAATGGCTGGAATCATGCCATCTGTGCGAATTACGTATGACTTTAAGAGATATGAACTTGTTAACTCAAAAAAAAGAAACAGTATGACGGCTAAACTTGCCATTTGCCAGATTAGCTTTTGTCTTTTTCGGAGTACTTCGTATGATTCAACCCGCTTCATGCTACCCGCCAATCTAGATCAGACCCTATTCAAACCAGAAATAAAGGTTAGCATTATTTCGATGGGTTGACAAGTGTGTCCTAATAGCAAATATTGCAGGGAAGGAAATATGGGAAATGGATGGACATAAACTGATCGCACAAAATAGACGTGCCCGATTCTACTACTCCGTGGAAGAATCAATTGAATGCGGAATGGTATTGCATGGTTCAGAAGTCAAATCCATTCGAATAGGAATGATTTCCTTTCCTGATGCTTATGCGGTAATCGAAAACAACGAACTTTGGCTAAAAAATGTGCATATTAGCGAATATACGTTTAGCTCAATATATAACCATCAGCCAGATCGCTCCAGGAAGTTACTGGTTCATGGCGAAGAATTAAAACGCCTGAAGCGCAAAATTGAGGAAAAAGGCTATACACTTATACCTCTCGATTTTCATTTTCGTAATGGTCGAGTGAAAGTTGAACTTGGTATATGCAAAGGTAAAAAAATGGCCGACAAACGCGATTCCATCAAAGATCGAGATAGCAAGCGTGATATGGCACGTGAACTCAGGGATAAGCGATAATAGGGAGTTAGGAAAAGATGAGTACAGTTCGAATCACTGGAGGAATTTATAAAGGACGAGTCATTCAGGTTTCTAAAGGGAATTTGGCTATCCGTCCGGCAATGGATATTATGCGTGAATCGTTTTTTTCAATACTCGGCAACCTAGAGGGGCGTTCTTTCTTGGATCTATTTGCTGGTTCTGGCATCATCGGCCTGGAAGCCGCCAGTCGGGAGGCGGAGTCAGTCTGTTGCGTTGAGCGTGATCGGGCTAAATTTCCACAGTTATTGGAAAATGTAGCTATTGCTGAACGAAAAATTTCATGCCATTGCCTACCGGTAGAACGGTTTATTATGCGGGCCAAGGCGACCTGGTCAGTAATATTTTGCGATCCACCATTCCCTTATCAATTTAAACCAGAACTCGTCCAGAAAATTGCACAATATGGGCTATTAACCCCTAATGGGGTACTACTCTTGCATTGCCCATCACGAGAGGTACTAGCGGATCGGTATCTCGATTTATCACTCGTTGATGAACGCAAATACGGGGGATCAACATTGAAATTCTACGCACACTCCACGAGCAATGACTTAGCTAACTCAGTTAATAATTAAACTGATCAAGAATTTTTTTCAGCCGAGCCAAGCTGTTTCTACAGGAACCCTTGTCGTTCAAGCGCTGCATAGTGTTAGATGCCATGATTTTATCGAAATCAACAGCATTTTCTATAAATTCAGCCCTAATCAAGGTTGGCTTGCACCTCATGACTACTCCTCTTTAAACAAGTACCTTTAAAATACTGCATTTCTGTCTAATCTTCAGGGGTATCAGTAATTGATTATTTGAAAATACTGCACTATACTGCTAAAAGTACGGGGCTGTTAGCTATAAGCTATTCTCCCCGACTTGGCAATGCAAATTTGTATACGAAAAGACAACAGGAATTCTACTTATGGATGAGAAGCTATTCGAACAGTATGCCCATCTTGGCTTGATTAAATCAGTCGACAAGCCCATAGAAGGCATGGATTCTGCCCAAAAAGCCCATCTCAACCGACGTGGGAATGAATTGTTTAACCTAGGAAAAATTGATACTGCCAGACGTATATTTCAAACAACAGGCTATTCAGATGGCTTGATTCGCATTGGAGAGAAGTATTTGGAAAACGGGAATCCCGTGGATGCCCTGAAAATGTTCGAGCTCGCCCATGACAAGAATCGCTGCACTCTGTTAGTAGAAAAGGCAGCATTCGCGATAAGGAAATTACTGGAAGAAGAGGAAAGTAATGAGTGACCCCACCACCCCTCATGATGAATTGGATGCTACAGGGTCGGCCCCCTTGGAAGCTCCAAGCTCACATGATCACTTAGAGATTGCAGAAATCTCGAAAAAAGGTTATCAATACCTCAAAGAGAACCGTATCAACGAGGCAGAACACAACTTCCGCTTAATTGTCGAGGAAGATCCAGAAAACAATTATGCCTTAGTCGGCTTAGGTGACGCGGCTAGAAAAAAAGGCACCTATCGGGATGCTGTTGAGTATTACAAAAAATGTTTAGTTTATCATCCTGGTAACAACTATGCCTTGTTCGGCTTGGCCGATTGTTACAAAGCGCTTAATCAATATCAAAAAGCAATTGAAATCTGGGAACAATACTTACTGCATGACAACAAGAATATTACTGTATTAACCAGAATAGCAGATGCATACCGCAAGGTCAGGGATTTCAAGAAATCAAAGGCTATTTATTTACGTGTACTGGAAATGGAAACTGACAATCCTTATGCCTTGATCGGTTTAGGGCATTTGCATTATGACTTTAAAGAATATCGGGATGCCTTACACTATTGGGCCCGAATGGTTCAATTCCAAGGCGAATCGGTTGATATTAGAGTACTGACCTCAATCGGGAACTGTTATCGTAAACTGAAGCAATTTGATATGGGCGTTCCTTACTTCGAACGAGCCCTCTCCAAGGAACCAGACAATTTTTACGCTCTATTTGGGCTGGCTGATTGCTATCGCGGTATTACCGAACCTGAAAAATCCCTCCAATACTGGAATCGAATCCTCGCCAAGGATCCGAAAAACAAGGTCATTCTGACCCGGGCAGGTGATGCCTACCGCAATATGGGCGATTATGAGCAAGCCTCTTATTTCTACAGCAAGGCCCTAGACATCGAATTCGACGTTTACGCAGTTTTAGGAATGGCTACAATCGCTCGACTGCAGGGCAAAATAAGTGATGCTATCGAATCCTTGCATAAGTTGGTTCAGAACGACACACGAAATTATAGATTATACATAGAATTGGCTCAATGCTACATGGCAACTGGTGATCGAAAGCGCGCTGAAGAAATTCTGCAAGATTATCAGCGTTTGGGAATTCGAAATCCGCATGTCCAGGATTTATTAGCAAGGATACAGTCATAATTGGATAAGCACTTATCCTTGAAATCTTCTTTGCACGAACCGGTCTGGCCATTGGGTTTACTCCCTCAGGAAATTTCCGCTGTCTTAAATTTACGGCAAGCATTCCGTGGCCAGCAGGTTTTTAATTGGTTGGTTCGTGGGACTAATCATTTTTCAGAAATGACGAACCTACCAAGCGAGGTGCGTGCCCAATTAGCCGCATCATATCCGGAGGGTATTTATAGTAGTCGGATTGATGCTAGTTTTTCAGATCTGGATGGAACAAAAAAGATAAAAATTCGGCTACATGATGGGGCTGCCATTGAAGCAGTTTTATTGCATGATAACGAAGACCGCTTTACCGCTTGCCTTTCAAGCCAAGTAGGCTGTGCGATGGGATGTACTTTTTGTAAAACTGCCACCTTGGGCTGGCAACGAAATTTAAAGGCCCATGAAATCATCGAACAATTCTATCTGTTGGGTCAAACTTCCACCAAAATAAGCAATGTCGTTTTTATGGGGATGGGAGAGCCTTTGCTCAACCTGCCAGAAGTACGCAAAGCCCTCTCATTTCTGACCCTGGAATCCGGTCTAAATATATCCCGGCGAAAAATCACCCTCTCAACCTGTGGGATTGTACCGGGTATTTTAGATTTGGCAGATAACGGACCGCAAGTGCGGCTCGCCGTTTCTCTAACTGTCGCCGATAACAATATTCGGTCGCGGATCATGCCAGTAACAAAGCAGTACTCGCTGGCCAAGCTGCAAGAAGCCTTGATCTATTTCCAGGAAAAAACCGGAGACCGTATCACGATAGAGGCCGCAATTATCAAAGGCATTAATACAGACCGAAATTCGATACGGCAAATGGCCGAGTGGTTTGCTCCGCTCCATGTTCAAGTTAACGTTATTCCGTGGAACCCGGTTTCCGGCTTAGCATTCGAAGAGCCAAGTTGGAACGAATTCCAGCAGGTAGTAGGATTCTTGCATGATTTAGGAATCAATGCCGTTCCAAGGACGCGAAAAGGGACATCGGTCGCAGCAGCTTGTGGTCAACTCGGTGAAACCCTCGAGCCCTGATTGTCACCAAAGGCGTGCGGATTCGACCAGTCAGCCAACCATTGTTTCCGAATAGCCCGATAAACCGGGCGCTCGAGTAATCCCCTCAGTAGCTTGAGAATGAAGCGCTGGGCAGCTGGACGGCCCGTCAAGTCCACACCATACAGTGTCTCCAAAGCCCGAACCGGATCCACTCTCGCTAGTAGACGGGCAAATCCGTAACGTTCCGCCGATTTGATCTCTGCATGCCCCCAAAAACCTTCGTTACAATAGATCAATAGTCTGGCTAGGGAGACAATGTCCACGGCGTTATGACTAAAGACAGTGCGTAGATGTTCAAACTTATGATCGCGCAGAAATAAAAACCAACGCTCTGGTATTTGCCTTCCCGGGATGTCCTCGCCTCTTTGTATACCCAGTATTTCCTTCTCAATAGTCTGCAGTGTCCTAGACTGCAACGTGTCCCGCCATAAGCTTCGAGCGGTATGAACAATATCCAGATGCTTGGATACCAGTGAAAAGGGTAAACGGTTAAGAATGCACCGAGTGCGCAGTAGTGGCAAATCGAAGCTTCCGCCGTTATAAGTGACTATGTACTTTGCCTTATCAAGCTGACTGCATACCGCCTCGATAAACGCGGATTCATACGGGTAGTCTTCCAGGAAATATTGATGTACAACAATTTCACCGGCCTCAATGGTTCCCAAAGCAGCTAAAAACGCAACGGTGCCAGCCCTGGTGGATAAACCGGTTGTTTCGAGATCAAAAAAAACTATTTCGGAATATCGCGCGGCTTCATCCTTCACTTTCGATGCAAAGATAGCTGGCCGAAAAAAGCATGTCGTCTGCAGGCTATCGAGTGAAAATTTCGTGATGCACTGAAACACGCCTGGTGCTACAGGCAACCAAGAATTTGGAAGTCCAGATGTTGTATCGGATACTGTTGTAGTGCTGCATGGTTCTGGAATCGGCCGGTTTTCTGCGGCTACGGTAGTGCGAATCCGATTTAACCTCGCTTTGAGATCAAGCTTCATGACTAGGGAGGCGAGCCAATAATTCCAGAAAACCGGCAATTACCGTTTTACGATCATCAAGTACGCCAAGAGAGGCATCCGGCAAACCGATACAGGACGGACAACCATTGCGACAACCACAATGGTTTAGACGCTCAAGGCAAAATGAAAACAAGGCTTGAATATGGGGGTGCAGTGCTTCGGATAATCCAGTTCCCCCGGGATATCTATCCCACACATATAAGGCAGGAGTTTCAAAGTGATCGTCGCGAATCTTCCAAGCTACACCTAAATCGCCTTTATCACAAAGCAAAAACAAGGGAGCCATATTCTTGATAAGAAAAGTCAATGCTGCCAGAATATTCGCCTTGGCGATTTCAAAACCAGACTGCGTAAGGACCTGGCCGGTCACGGTTGTATCCCCAAAAATGAAGATGACAGCCCGCGTTTGAAGTTCCTCTGGCGGGAGATAAATCTCTCCATAACCAATATTCTCATGAGTATTGAATCGCAGTTTTTTGAATCTTTCGGCCTGTGAAACAACCAACACATCACCACAGGCTAAATGGTACAGCTTAAAATCATCATATTCATCTTGGGCAAGGATCCTGATATCGCGCCTGACGACTGCATCGGTAAAATAATTTACATCACTCTCTTCAACCGAGCAGAGGCGATTATCGACATCAAGTTTGCGTACTATGAATTGATTACCTCGATGAATGTATATCGCCTTCTCAAATAAAAATTCCTTTGCCCCCGGTCGATCCATCTCGCCAATTACCACATTCCGGCCACCGGTTTCATCAATGATGACAACATTGTCCGCACTGGCTGAACGTAATGATATTTTTTCTGCCGGGAAAGCCTCGGATGACCAATACCACCGTGACTGACTTTTCCTGACAATTCCGGCTTCTTCCAAAAAGACAAGGACAGTAGTAAGGTCGGTTCCAAATTTTTCTGTCCCACAGAATGGTAATTCAAAGGCGGCACATTTTACATGATCTAAATAGATGTAAGGATTGTCAGGATCAATATGGGCACTTTCTGCAGCATCAAGCATTATCCGTTCCGGGTTTTCAAGCAAGTATTGATCCATCGGATCGCCTGTAGCAATGAAAAATTCATAAGAGATCCCTTGCCTTCGACCAGCTCGGCCCGTCTGTTGTCTGAAGGAAGCAAGACTACCTGGCCAACCAGCAATGACCGCTGCCTCGAGGCCACCAATATCTATCCCCAACTCAAGGGCATTCGTTGAAACCACACCCTGAATTGTTCCATCCCTTAATCCTTTCTCGATAGCGCGGCGTTCAGTGGGCAATAAGCCGGCCCGGTATGGTTCGATCTTGATATGATTATTCTCGTTATAGGCGTTCCGAAAGTAGTCGTTCAAATAGCTGGCGATGAGTTCTACCCGCAGGCGGGAACGTGCGAATAATATAGTCTTTAGCCCCTGCCGCAGCAGCTTTGCACAGAGCTGCACCGCTTCTAAAGTGGTACTGCGGCGAATGCCTTGAACTGGATCGACCAATGGAGGATTATAGAGAAAGAGTAAGCGCTCGGCCTTGGGAGCGCCGTTATTGTCCACCAGTACCGGGCAACGTCCAGTCAATGCGGTGGCAAGGGATTCTGGATTGGTTATGGTGGCAGAACAGAGGATGAACTGGGGAGTAGCGCCATAAAAGAGGGCAACCCGCAATAGCCGCCGAATCACATTGGCTACGTGACTGCCAAATACCCCTCGGTAAATATGCATTTCATCGATAACAATATACTTGAGAGCGGTAAAAAACCGTGACCATTTAGCATGATTCGGCAGGATGCCAGAATGCAGCATATCGGGATTGGTAATGACAATACTAGCCTGCTCTCGAGCTAGCTTCCTGGCCGCCTGCGGCGTATCACCATCATAGATATTCGTTTTAATTTTTTCATCAAGGAAGCCGACTAGGTGGCTAAGCTCGGCTTGCTGATCCTGAGACAAGGCTTTAGTCGGAAAAAGATAAAATGCACTACTATCGGTGGCCTCCAGCAGACTTTGCATAACCGGTAAATTATAGCAAAGCGTCTGGCCACTGGCCGTTGGCGTTACCACCACCACATCTTTTCCGTCACGCGCGGCATTCCAAGAAGCTAATTGATGTGAATAAAGCTGTTGGATACCCTTTTTAATCAAAGCACTTTTTAAAGAAGCATGAAGATCAACTGGTAAATCGACTGTCTTAGGTTCAACCCCAAGGATATGTTCGATATGAACAATGTTGCCTTCCAGGCCGGTTTTACTCAGAAAATCAGGCATTAATTCTCTGGTATTATTTGAATAGTCCACTATAATATAATACAGCAAGTGCATCCTGAGGTAAATGCTCTATCTCGGGTCAGCTCAGAGGGGGTACTGATCATGTCCAAGGTTCTATCAATTGTGCTCGGTGGCGGAAAGGGCACCCGCTTGTATCCATTAACCAAGGATAGGTCAAAACCAGCAGTACCGTTTGGCGGCAAGTATCGTATTGTAGACATACCGATATCAAATTGTATCAATTCCGGATTCAAGCAAATTTACATTTTGACCCAATTCAATTCGGCCTCCCTTCATTTGCATATTGCCAGAAGCTATGCCTTTGATACTTTCTCTAATGGCTTTGTTGAAATACTGGCCGCCGAACAAACCCTCACTCATTCTGGCTGGTATGAAGGCACTGCCGATGCCGTGCGTAAAAATCTGATGCACTTTCGTCCTCAGAAGCCAACCCATTACTTGATTGTATCTGGTGATCAATTATACAGCATGGATCTGGCTGCAATGCTGAAGCAACACATTGAATCAAAGGCTCCCTTGACAATTGCTTGCACTTCTGTCAGTCGTGAGGATGCCAGTGATTTTGGGATCATGAAAATCGACAGTAAATGCAGAATTACTGAATTTCAAGAAAAACCCGGTCCAGTGAAGGATATTGCAGATTATAAAATTCCAGATCGCTTTACCAATCCCTTAAAACCGCATAAACAATTCCTGGCCTCCATGGGAATTTACATTTTCAATGCCGAACTCATGGAAAAAGCGTTAGAAGGTACTGACAATGATTTTGGAAAGGAAGTTATACCGTCTATTCTGACCAAAAATCCGGTGAATGCCTTTATCTTCAATGGATATTGGGAAGACATCGGAACTATTAAGAGTTTCTACGACGCTAATATTGATTTGGCCTCTATCGCTCCAGAATTCAATTTTTATGATGAAAACATGCCAATTTATACCCACCGACGCAACCTTCCTGCCTCGAAATTAAATTACTGTACATTAAACCAAGCCTTGACAGCGGATGGCTGCATCATAACCAATGCCTCTATTTCAAAATCGATCATTGGTATCCGAACAATCATTGAAACCGGGGCCAGTATTGATGGCGTGGTTTGTATGGGCGCGGATTATTATGAATCACCCAAAGAGAAAGAACATAATTATATAAAAAAAGTACCCAATATCGGTATTGGACACGGCACAATAATCAAAAAAGCAATAATCGATAAAAACGCCCGTATTGGCGCTAATTGTAGAATCGGTATTGATAATACTGAGCGGATCGATGGAGAATATGGTACTCATTATATTGTCGATGGCATTATCGTGATCCCCAAGGGAGCAATCATCAACAACGGGACCACCATTTGACAGCGTGGTAATACCACCTATACCGATTACATCACCTCGCTTACAGCTCTCAAGCGACGGCGCGGAGTGGAGAATCTTTCTACTGCAGGCATAGCGATTACAGGTCAACTGGAAGATTATAAATCCAGGATTGCTCGTGTTTATTTTAGATCGCTCTACTCTGCACCCTGAAAGCCTAGATTCCCAGAAAAAGCAGTACCCAAAGGGATCGCGTAGCCAATGCAGGCCGAATTACTAGAAAGCAGTCTCATACCCTTGACCGGCGGCAGGAAGGTTGTACTGGGTGCCTCGATAAAATTCGGTTTAAACGGCAGCGCTCTTGCATTAACCGGGGAAGCAAGGCGATAAGTTCCAATACTCTGCATTAGGTTATTCAGAGCCGTTATATCCTGTAGTGATAAAGTGCCTTGGCTGATGAAGTCGAATCCAGAAAAACAATTAGCCGTCAAGAAGACATTTCTAGAATTCCCGACCTGCAAGAGGATGCTCGAAAGGGCGACTGATTGCAGAATCGAATTCCCAACCACCACACTGCCGTCAAGAATACTAAAACAAGTAAAACTGGCAGCAGTATTAATAAGGGTTGATGCCAGAATGGTGATGCTAGAACCACCATTCAAATTCATTAATTCCACCGCACTTGATCCGGTAGTTGCCAGATATGTGTTAACCATCTCCACTTGTGCTGAGTAGGCTGATATAAAACGAATTGTAGAATTGCCGGCGCTAACCAATAATTGCGAATTTTTAAGAACCAAAGCCGAATTATTCAGTATGAAACTGTTAACACCTAAAAAGGGGGTAATTGAAGCGTTCACGGTGCTGAATTCCACCCTGGAATCGCTGGCAGTAAGGCATTGAAAAAAGCGAACTGATGAGGCTATCACAATTTCCGAATCTGCACAGTGTAATTCTGTCCGACGTATATCAAATAATCTGGCCGCCAGACTGTCTTCATAGCTGAAGCCACAGCCAGAAAAGGTAATTGTAGAGTTATCAGACTTCACTAAATGTGAGCCACAATCAGCGCCAAGTTCGAACTTGGTATTCACAGCCAGCAACTCCCCATTTGCAATATCAATAACCGGAAGCGGCTTTTCCTGGAAGATGGCGATATCCAGATTAGAAAAGGATAGACTGGCGCCTTCAACCTGAAGCGATCCACCAGCTGATCCATCAGTCGTTCGAAGTATAATAGTACTGTTCCCGCGGCTATTGTTCCACGCTTCATCCCATCCACCATGGATGGCAATATCCTGGTTAATTAGCAGGGGTAGAGTTATAGTGATGGCTCCTCGAACCATTAGACTATGTCGTCCGGTCTGAAGTGTCTTGGCCAAGGCGTCATCAAAATTGTTGAACGGTTTTAGCGGAGAACCATCGGCATCCGCGATTTGTCTGGTCGTATCAATGTATATCGATAGTGGATCAACGATATAATCAAAACTACTGATGAGCCTTGATCTATTTCCGAACAAGTCGATTGAATAAGCGCGAATCAAAAAAGATTCGCGCTGATCCCCAGCAGCTTGAACCATAACGGGATCAACATAGCGTCTGAACGCTTCTGGATTGGGATTATTAATACTATAAAAGATATCAACCTCATTAACTAGCTCAAACTGCACTAAAAAGGCATTTCTTAAATCAGGAGCATTGATAATCCGGATCGCCGGGGCACTGGGTCGAATACCGCTTACCGAAAATGAAATCACTTGCTCGAAGGCTGGTTTCCCAGGCTGGCTATCGTCGAATATCCGAAGAGCATAGTTATCAATCTGATCGTCGTTGGCGTTCAGAATCAGGTTAGCCGGAAAAAAGGCCGAATCGTCGTCAATAACGGGAGCTGGCTGATTAATCCCCAGGCTGTACCGTAATGGAGACGCGGCTTGGATTGAGATAGTCATCGCTTTTGAATAGCGTCCGCCGTTGCTAACTCCCTGAATCAAGGGCTGCGGCCGGGGAGCTGCTTGGGATAGGCGCGTTGCTCGGCTGGCGCTTCTCTGCCCATCAGAAAATAATTCAAACCACTGCAGCGTGGTTTCACGAGAGGCGCGATTTATTACTACTGGATGACGATAGCGATCAAAAGATTCGCCATTGAGACTATAGATTAGTTGGTTTGCCAGATCGTGCCAGACCATAAGACTCGCCGCTCCGAATTCAATTAATTCTGGCTCAGTTTCTGGAAACTCGGGCAGGATAAATGGCAATGAACTAAAATTGTTCGAATCTAAGGTGATTGATTCTACGAGAAAAGTGTGACCAGCCTGAATCGCGAACGAGATATGGAAAACGTCACAAAAGTGTTTGGGCCACGGAATTGTCAATAATCGGCCTTGAGAAGGTACAAGCACGGGAGTAAACTGCGATACAGCTGAGATGGCTTGTTGGTCGCCCATGGCAATAAATACTACTGAGTTCGCGCTCGACAGGCGTACAATCAAGTTATCCTGATACCAGCCGGCAGCTTCAATGGTGGCGGCTGCGCCGAAGCCGGTCACCAGATCGATAACGGGGTCTGGTTCGGGCGCAGGAACCAAAAAGCTGGAGGATGGAATCAAAGTATAAGGAATTAAGCGGAAATTTTCGAGTGCGATCCGGCTGCATAACCCAAGCTGGTTCCGTGAATATGCCGCCACCGAGACAGTGTTTGTACTATCTTGAGCAGCCTGTAAGGTCAACGGATTCCTCGAGTCGTTTAACACGAAACCAATCGCTGGATCTACACAAACCCAAATTTCCGCATTGTCTACCTGTACCTCAAAGTCAACGACCACCTCGCCTCGATAGTCACCTGATGAGGACTTAAAAACCGGCGGTGGTGGCGTCCGGCGATTTATTGTATACTCAGCCTTAAACGGAAGCGTATCTTCACCGGCCTTGCGCAAAAATAAAGTATAACGACGGATCTCCTCAGGAAAAGCATCCAAAACTAGTATGGTATTGAGAGGTGTCCAAAAATCGGCATTCTCAAAACGGTATTCATAGAGCGCGTCAAATGAAAACGACAATGGCACTATTTTGACTGATTCAGCATAATCACCAGAACTAGGCAGCTGCAGACCAGAGACGGGCATCGCTAGGGCAGAATCGGCTTGTGTTATCTGCCCAACCAGCGAAAATGGTAAAACAACCGCAAGAATCAATGGCACCCAATATTTCATTTTTTCAAAAGGGCCAAAATTTGCCTCAACTCAGGATCCTCTGGATAGTAATGTGTCAGTAGCTCCTGTTCAGTTAGGCCAACCAACTCGTGACTCATATAGTGAATCCATTTCTCGTCTGCCGGACTGGCAAGTTCATGATAACGGCACCAATAATCTGGCTGGATTGGCAATTCCTCGGTTTTGTACTTGAAGACCTTGTAATCATGAACTGCTATCTTTAGATGCTTCCTTGGAACACCATGTTCAAGGATAATATTGGCGAGATGATTAATGGTTCGTCCAGAATCAAAAATATCATCAACCAAGAGAACCCGATCGCCGGTCCGTAAAAATTCAGGTGAATACGTCCAGCCGTCAACTCGGACTTGTTCCTGCTCGCGCACATCTGTATAGGACCGGGCCACGACTGCTGCATAAAAAACCGGCCGATCGTTAGAGCGCACTAGCTTGAAGTACTCAGACATGACATTCCCCAAGTATGCCCCGCCGCGTAATGAGACATAGATGACATCCGGAATGAACCCGTCAGTAGCAATGCGATGAGCGAGTTTGAGGGCATTGTTCCTGATTGAATCATATGAAATGAACTCTTTATTCATGACCGTTCTCCTCTGCGAAAACCCAAGCTGACCAGCGATCCTGCAGGTGTGGTCAGCCATGATTCAACTAGAATATCACCTAACAATAACTCTAACACTACTTTCTGACTATAGCAAGCGTTGAAACCGATTGACCATCTCGATATACGGTAAAGCGCACTTCAGTGCTGCGAGGATTATTGAGCTGCACGTAGAAATCCAGAATACTACGAATACTCACACCATTAATCGCGGTAATGATATCCCCTGGCTGTAGTGCCAGCACTGCGGCCGGCGTACGAGGCAAGACACTGAGCAAGACGACTCCTGATATCTCGGTGTCAAGGCGCAAGCGGTTACGCGTCTCCTGGCTCAGCGCGGCTACTTCTAGTCCAGGCCACAAAAACGAGTAATCTTGGTTGGAGAGTCGTTCCTCGATGCTTACCCGAACTTCCAAGGAGCGACCATTGCGAATCAGTTGAAATACCGATTCCGTACCAGCCGGCAAGTCACCAACTATCCGAACCAATTGTTCGGTTGATGAAATTCTGCGACCGTCTATAGCTGTGACAAAATCACCAGGCAACATCCCGCTTTTAGCAGCCGGGCCGGTACTGAACAAACTGCCAACCATGGCACCACGCGCGGAATCGGGAATCCCGAGGCTAGCCAAACTGTCCCGCTCCAGAGTCTGTAGCAATACCCCTAACCAACCGTATCTGACCGAGCCATGGGCTATCAAATCATCAATTACCCGTTTGGTGTTATTGATCGGTATCGAAAAACCCAACCCGATGCTTCCACCACTCGGCGAAGCGATCCAGGTGTTAATGCCGATTATTTCGCCCTTAATGTTAGCCAGAGCACCGCCAGAATTACCCCGATTAATAGCTGCATCGGTCTGGATAAAATCACTAATATTACCGTCAGGACCTCCATCCCTACCGACAGCGCTGATCACCCCAATGGTAACAGAAGAAAAAAGCCCAAACGGACTACCCACAGCCACAGTCCAATCCCCAATTTTAATGGCGTCTGAATTACCAAGGAGCGCCACTCGAATATCGGTCCGATTGGTTTCAAATGACACCAAGGCGAGGTCGCGACGTTCATCAATGCCAATTATTTTTCCTTCATACTCGTCTTCGTCAAAAAGCCGAACCAGGATTTCAGAGGCAGATTGCACGACATGGGCATTAGTTAAAATGTAGGCAGTCCGGCCGGTTTTCCGAACGATAACACCTGACCCTAGTCCTTCCGATTCCTGATCCGGGATACTAGGGATTTCACCACCCTCGCCTGGATCACCAAAAAAGAAGCGCCACGGTAATTGCTGATCCGCAGGCGATGCCCCTTGGCTGGTTATGAGAACCTGCAGCTCCACGACGGATGGCAAGACGGTATTGGCCACATAGTTGAAGGCCAATTGCAAAGACTCAGCGGTCGAAATGGCTTGCGCGGTGCTGGCTTCGGGCTCAGGCCGCGTTTCTGCATCCACTTCAACACGGCTGCCGCTTCTACCGTTCCCCAGACTAGTAAAAACCAGGAAAGCACTACCAAAACCTAGCATTATGCCTATGAGTACCAAATTAATAAGAAAGAAACGCCTGGAAAACAGTTTTTTAGTGAACGACATAACAACTCCTTATGTTCAGGCCAATTTTAAAATTCTGAGCCTGAATTGTTACCCGCATAAAAGATAAGTTTTTTTTATCACATTATTGAAGCAACTTTAATTACCTGAAGACCTGATAGCCAGTGACAGAGCCGAATTCAACAACAACCCTACCACGCTGTTAAGATCATAGCGCCCGTTGCGGTGACCAGAACGGTATGTTCAAAATGCGCTGACAATTTACCATCCGAAGTAACTACCGTCCAACCATCATCCAAATCCTTAACATCGCCAGTACCCAGATTAATCATCGGTTCAATAGCCAGTACCATGCCGGGAACTAATCTAGGATTCGGGCCAGCGCTGACATAATTGGGTACTTGAGGATCCTCATGCTGGGAAAACCCAACACCATGCCCGCAATATTGCCTAACAACTCCGTAGCCATGGGCCTTAGCATGAGAAAAAACCGCTCTAGAGATAGCACTGACACGCGCGCCCGGTTCAATAGCCTTGATGGCCCGGTCAAGACATTCTTCGGTTACTTGAACCAACTGCCGAGCGGCCGGTTCAACCGGCGGAAGGGCCGACGTAAAGGCCGCATCGCTGAAAAAGCCATCAAGATTAATGCCGCAATCGATACCAACCACATCACTATCCCGGATCAGACGCTTGCCAGGAATACCGTGGATGACTTCCTCGTTAATGGATATGCACAGGCTGGCGGGATAATCCATGTAATTAAGAAAGGCCGGCTCGCCGGAGTGATCCTTAATAAACTCAAAAGCCAGATGATCCAAAGCTCCGGTGCTTACCCCTGGTTGAATCGCCGGCTTGAGTATGGCAAACAGGCGTGACAACAAATCACAAGACCGCTTGATACCGGCAATTTGCTCTTCATTTTTTAGTTTGATCATGTTACTGCTCCATCATGCAAAATCAATCCCTGGTGAATGCCCCTGAACGGGAATAGCCCCGACAATAGAGTTCAGGGTCTTTCAAATCGTACCATAAAAAGATTCGCCTGCCCAGATTGCGGATCCAAGGATAAGGCTAATTCAGCCAAATCCCGGGCATCTTGTATGTACCCGGAAGCTAGCATGCAGCGAGCCGCCCACAGGTAGGCTAGCGATTTTTGCTCAAGCGCCACAGTTTGTCCAGCCGCAACAATGAACATATCCTTGGATGCCAGATATTCCTTCTGGAGCAGCAGCAGCATGGCCGTATTAAAGGGGATTTCCATCCCCGAATAAAACGCTGCACAGTGTTGGAATTCCTCGAGTGCGCGCTCCGAAAGACCATCAAACGCCAGATTATAGGCTGTGAAAAGCGGCCGTTCTCGCCAATCGCCTCTATCATCAACCCGGGCGAACAAGTGGCGATAGGCCTCCCAGGCTTCCAAGTCTATTAGGGTTGCCAGAACGGCAGTGGTATCAACTTGATTAATGCCAAGGCTAGCGCAGGTATCGATCACGAAAGGGACAAGTGTTTCGCGCCGCTCTGTTAATCTCAGCCATCCCAATCGATACCAGAAAGCAGCAGCCGGTTCATCATCCAGTTCGTGCAAACTTGCAGAATACTCTGCATATTGGCCAGTGGAAAGCAGCCATTTCAAGTAATGTGCCAAAATCGTTTTATTTGTTGGAAAGACTTGACGCATTTCACTGTATAAACGACGAGTTGTTTCATGCCAGGCTCTGATGAGTATTTCATGCTCACTAACGAGTTGAAAGAGCGAGTCGGTATGTGGAGCAGGCGTAGTGATAATAAGTCCCGATTCACGTACCCGGCGTTGATAATTATCCGCTAAAAGCAGTGCCACTATATACGGTGGAAATTGACTATTAACCGGTTGCCCGGGAAGGTTACTCAGTATCTGCAACGCGGCATCCTGTTCGCCGAGTAGCTGGCTGGCTGCCGCTTGTAACAAATGGGCATCGTAATCGTCCAGGGCATAACCGGATAGGACCAACTGAGTATATGATCCCGTATCCCAAAGTAACTCAGACCCTACAACTACATCCGAAGTAGCCGTTTCTGTGAGTAGGAGTGTAGCAAGCGCCCCTTGGCCTTTGGTCATAGCTTCCAAGGCGGCCAGAATCGTCAACTCAGGCAGCTGAGCTTGCCGGGCAGCTGTGATGAGGTCAGGCAGAAGGGTTTCTCCGGTTAACCGATAGCCGTTCGCCGCGGCAGCCAAAAATAGCTCAGCCTGTAGTGCCGGGCGTATTTCATGTAAGCACTCTTGACGGCTGACGATATAGGCGTCTTGCCATCGCCCAGCCTCTAGAAAGATATCATAGAACAGTAATGCTATCGGCACAGACACTGCCAACCGGCCGTATCGTTCCGCTAAGGGGAGCGCAAAATAAGCGCTTCGCGCCCAAGCTCGTTTGAGAAAGCGCAATCGCCGCTCGGTTGAATCTGATAATTCATATCCGGTAAAAAATAGGTCGATTGATGCAGCAGCGCCTTGTTGGTCGATTCGGGCTAATAATGCATTTAACGATTGGGCTTTGGTATGGCAACTAGTGAGCGTCGCTACAAGCAAAAAAGCCGCTAGGAATATCCCTAGTCGGCATGCTTGATCATTGAGGATGATTTTTCCAAACTGCATCTAGAACGCCGTTTATGAAACGATAGGAATCGTCTGAACCAAATTCCTTGGCAATCTCGATAGCCTCGTCGATTGTAATCTGCCCCGGAATATCTCTCTGATAGAGGAGCGAGTAAGCTGCAGTCCGCAATATGGCCACATCGACACGCTTGAGGCGTTCGAAGGTCCAGTGATCTAAATAATTGGATATTTCAGCATCGAGTTCAGCTGCCTTCTCGATAACACCTGCAATCTGTAGGCTCGCAAAGGTCTTGGTTTCCTCGTCATATTTGTTGATTTTTTCCTCATCAACCCACGAAAAACTGAGCAAGTCAGCTAACGGTAGATGGGAAGCGTCCCAGGCATACACTGCCTGGAACGCAAGAATACGGGCTTTTCGGCGTGAAGACATTACATCCTGCCAACAATCCGGATTTCGGCCTGGGTCCGCAACTGCGCGCTTAGCTCACCGAGTATCCGGGTTAAAAAGGTATTCTGGCGCTGTTGAGCAATCTGCATCGCCAACGCATCTTGCACCGTACCGGGTTGCCCGAGGTTAAGCGGATCGGATAATTCAAGTTGCTTTTGGGGATAAAAATCAACACGACGAACCAACCACCAACCACGATCCGTTTCGAAGGGAGCGGAGACGGCATTGTTCTGCATCGAGAACACTACATCAAAAAACCGCTGCCCCAGGGCTTGCAAGTATTGCTCGCTCCGAGCGACATAAAGCGGTGTTGGATTGGCTTGATAGCCGCCTTGGCTAGCGCGAAGCCGGAGTGAATCAAAACTATCCGAACCAGTGCCGAGTCGCTCCGCCAAGTTACGCATTAATTCTGCACCAGCGCGCCGCTCTTCTTCGGTATGCTGGGTAAATTCATAAAATACGAAGGCAATTTGCACGGTATCGGGCCGGATAAGCTGGGCGCGCCGCAATTCATAGGCACTTAAAATGTCTTGGGCATTGACCGGAGGGAGAGCGGCAACTTCAGCGGCATGCGTCCTGGTAATCCAACGTTGTAACAATAACTGTCGTCGATAAAGAGTACGTAAATCAGCCAAAGTGACGCCTTGGCTGGCCAGTGTGGCTTCAAATTGCTGGGGGGAAGGACTCGCGCTTCTGACCTCAGTAATTTTCTGTTCAATCTCTGCATCGGTGACCCGGATGCCGTCACGTTCGCACATTTGCAGGAAAAGCAAATTATCGATCATGGCATTGAGGACAGTCTGTTTGTCTGCCTGGCTGTAGCTACGATTCTCCAACTGCTCTCGCTTGGCTATTTCTGCCCTGAATTCCTGTTCCGTAACAACATCTACCTTAACAAGACGAACGGTCGCCAATGGCGTCCCCATGGTTATCGCCTGGGCAGAAAGCAACCATACTTGACAGAGGATTGCTATAAACAAGGCTAATCTTCGTTTGAACATGATACCTCTCCATAGGCCGGTTTACCGGTAGTGTTTCAGCTCGATGCCTACTTCCACCCGGTGATAGTACTTATAATCATTGAAACAAGCAAGTATGTATATGGTTAAAAATTGTCGAACCAATTTGCGTTTTAGGCTTACCTGGTCGTGACCGACGCTTTGGCTTGAGCAAGGCAGGGTAAACAGTTATAGCCTCCTCAAGGTAGCGTTTTGCCAGATAGGGTTCGTTTCTTTTCATGAATAACTCGGATTTCCGCTTCAGAAAGCAGGCATCATTATACGCACTGGATCGGAGTGCCAAAGCCCGGTCGATCAGTTGAAGGTATGCAACATCGGTGAGTACTTTGGACAAGTGATCTAATACCAAGGTTCGTAATTCTTCGAGTACTACCTCGAAAAAATAGCCAAATCCAGGTTGAACCTGTTCCATCGGAATTAGTCTGGAAAGGACATTGAAGGCATCCACGAATCGATTCCGGCGTATATATTCGCCAACGATACAAAATTCAGCATCCATGGCCTCTTCACGCTCAAAAAACCGCACCATCAATCGATCCGGGCTATCACCGAGCTTTTCATAGATTTGTAGAGCTTCGTCTTCAAATCCGTGCAACAAATCGTAAAACACCAATTTTGCTTGGTACTCGGCGCTTACACCATGTTCCCTTAACTGTTGATGCAACCAGGTACGATATTCAAAAGTACCAACCGGTTCAGCACTTCGGTACAGGAAGGTTTTACGATCGTATTCCCGCCTGGTTACCGAATCGGCTAAGGTTCTGTAGGCTTCGATTAAGCACCTGGCTTTTTCAGCAGAACCATCTATTTTGTCAGGATGGAAAAGCTTAGCCTTCTTGCGAAAGGCTGACTTTATCTCCTTAATTGTGGCTTGTCGCGATACACCCAGCAAGGCGTAGAAGTCAGTCATGATTACCGTAAACCTCCACTGCCCACCCTTGATGCCTGCCTAATAAAACCATTGCTTAGCGAATTGCATCGTCTGCAGCCTGCAGACAACGCCAAATCAGGGCCGTATCCGAGGAGCCAGCCAAAATGTCATCACGAAGCGTGGTTTTTTCCAAGGCAGTGGCCAACAATTTCAAAGCATGCAGATGTTTGTCTGACGTATCAGCAGGAGAAAGCAACAAGAAGATTAGCTGAACAGGCTTGTCATCGCTGGCCTTATATGTGATACCGGTACGCGAAATACCGACAACACCAAGTACTTCATTGATTCCAGTTATTTTGGCATGGGGAATAGCGATACCGTTACCAATCGCGGTGGAAAGACGGGCTTCCCGAACCTGCAAAGCATTGCAAGCCATCATGAAATCCAAAGGCCTGAATAAGGTTTGGTTCAGTTTAGACACTAATACCGCGAAGAGTTCAGGCTTCGCGGTATCAACAAGGTCAAGACAGATCCTGTCTTGAGGGAAAATGGTTTGCAGCATGCTCAACCGGAAGAGCTATGAGCAAAAATCAGTCGTCTGAAGCAGGGGGCTGCAACAGGCTGCTGTCTTCAGTCTCATTTAAAGCCGGTACTACGCCATCGAGCAATTCAGTTGCCCGATCCTCGGTAAACCAGCCATCGGCAGCGGCTTCGTTTTGCAAGATTTCGGTGGTTTCAACATCCCCCAGCTGGGAGCGATTCATGACAGCCAGCGAAAAAGCCAAGACGAAGAACAGCCCGCCCAGCACATAAGTAAATTTGACGACGACATTGGTCGAACGCGAACCAAAGGCTGCATTGCTGGCTCCGCCAAACATGCCACCCAAGCCTTCACCTTCCTGATCCTGGATAATCACCATAAAAACCAGTAACGCGCAAACAATGGCAAAGAAAACCAACAGAATGACACCTAAAACACCCATAGGTAAGCTCCACAAATGAATACTCAAATAGCCTGATACCCAAGCAGTTGCTAGATAATACCGAAAAGCGACAGCCCATGCAAGTAGGCTGTCGCGTAAAAATCAAGGAAACACCAGTGCCACAGCTTTAAAGACCAAAATTAACAATAGAGGCGAAGGACTCAACGTTTAAGGAAGCGCCGCCAACTAAAGCCCCATCGATATTGGGCTTGGCCATCAACTCAGCGGTATTTTCCGGTTTAACCGATCCACCATATTGAATACAGAGGGCACGAGCGGCAGCCGCACCATACAGACCAGAAACCAGCTTCCGAATATAGGCATGAACAGAATCGGCATCCTCCGGTGTAGCCGTCTTGCCTGTTCCAATCGCCCAGACTGGCTCATAGGCAATGACCAGTCTGTCTATCTGTGCCGGGGTGACGCCTTTGAGACCTTCGACAACTTGAACCTTTATAATGGCTTCCAATTGCCCGGATTCACGCTCTGCCAAGGTTTCGCCCACACAGAGGATGGGCTGCAAATCATGCTTCAGAGCCAAGAGTAGCTTGCGGTTGATGAGGCTGTCCGTCTCCGCATAGGAGTGGCGGCGTTCAGAATGTCCAAGAATGACCACCGAAACACCGATATCCTTGAGCATGAGGGGCGATACTTCACCAGTATGGGCACCTTGCTCTTCTGGGCCCATATTCTGAGCCCCTAATAGAATGGAAGACCCCTTGATGACATCAGCCACCGCTGCCAATGCCGTAAAAGCCGGAGCGATCATAACTTTTGTTTTGCTTCCAGCCAGGGCAAGCTTCAACGAGGCGGCCAATTGGACGGATTCGTTGATTGTTTTATGCATTTTCCAATTGCCGGCCATATAGTACTGTTTCATATTACGTCCTTTTCTAAAAGAGACCTAGTTCTATTTTCAGCCACATTCCATTACCCCAAGCGTGTGATATTAGCGACAGACATCAATTCCAGGTAAATTCTTGCCTTCCAACAGCTCAAGGGATGCCCCGCCGCCAGTTGAGACATGACTCATCCGATTTCCTAGCTGGAATTTGTTGACTGCGGCCACTGAATCACCACCGCCAACTACCGTCATGCAACCACGGTCTGTCGCCGCGGCAACCTGCTTGGCCAATTCGCCGGTTCCGCCTGAAAAAGCCTCGAACTCAAAGACTCCGAGCGGACCGTTCCAGACAATGCTTTTAGCACTGGACAATACGTCTTGATAGGTGGCAAGGGTCCTGGAACCGACATCCATACCCATAAGATGGGCCGGAATATCAATGGCATCAACCTTAATAGCCGCAGCATTGGCTTCAAAACGGTCCGCACAAAGATGGTCAACCGGCAAGATGATTTTAACACCCAGTTTGGAGGCCGTAGCCAAAATGGCCTGGGCCGTTTCCAGTTGGTCATCCTCAACCAAGGATAAGCCGACCGTGTGTCCTTGGGCTTTCAAGAAAGTATAGGCCATGCCGCCACCAATTATCAACGCCGACGCATTCTTTAGTAAAGACTCCAGCACTGCCAGCTTGGAACTGACCTTGGCGCCGCCGATAATAGCCACCATCGGCTTGGGTGGTGCTTTAACCATCGGCTCAAGGTAGGCGACTTCTTTCTCCATCAAAAAACCACCAACGGCGGCTGGCATGAATTTGGCGATTGAGGCTGTCGATGCATGGTCGCGATGCGCAGTTCCAAAAGCGTCATTGACGAAGACATCGCCATAACTAGCCAATTCTTTTGCCAGACGATCACGCTGCAGGGGTTCACTGCTCGTTTCCTCGGCATGAAAACGCGTATTTTCCAGCATGATGATAGTTCCGTCGGCTTGGGCCTCGATGAAGCCTTTCTTGCCAAAACAGCCATCCTCGCCGGCAAATACTACCGGCCGACCAAGCTTAGCGGCCAAGTAGGTGCAGACTGGTTGCAGGCGATGTTTGGCGTTTATATACGCCGACTCATTCCAGGGTAAACTCTGTTTTTCAGCCTTTTCTCTGGCCTTCTTGCTATCCTTAGCAGGATCGCCTAGATGGCTCATCAAAACAAGCGTCCTAGCACCTTGCTCCATGATGAACTCGATGGTTGGAATAGCGGCGGTAATGCGGGTATCATCCTGGACTTGGCCATCCTTCATGGGTACGTTAAAATCGACCCTCATCACTACCCGTTGGCCTTTCAGCGAGACATCGCGAACGGTCTTAATCATGATCTGACTCCGAATTGTTTGATCAATACACGATGAAGCGTCACCGTCGGCTGATCGGTCAGGCTTCCCATAAAAAGCCCGCCAGAGAACTGGCGGGCTTAGGATCATTTTTTCATGCCGGCCATGATCTTCAGTAGATCAATAACCCGGTTGGAATAGCCCCATTCATTATCATACCAGGAAACCAGTTTGAAGAAACGTTTTTCTCCAGGCAGGTTATTCTGGAGCGTGGCCAAACTATCGTAAATGGAGGACCGCGCATCGTGAATAAAGTCGGTGGAGACGATTTCCTCATCAGCATAGCCGAGAATATTCTTGAGATAGGTCTGACTGGCCATTTTTAATAGGCCATCGATTTCCTGGATTGAAGTCTCCACCTCGGATCGGAAGGTCAAGTCAACTACCGAAACATTAGGAGTTGGAACGCGGAACGACATGCCGGTGAGTTTGCCCTTCGTCGCCGGCAGTACTTCTCCCACCGCTTTGGCTGCACCCGTGGAGGAAGGAATGATATTGATGGCGGCGGCTCGCCCTCCCCGCCAGTCCTTTTTGGAAACACCGTCAACCGTTTTCTGGGTAGCAGTATAGCTATGGATCGTGGTCATCAAACCAGTTTCAATGCCGATGCCTTCCTTGAGCAGGGTATGCACTAAAGGCGCCAGACAGTTGGTGGTGCAGGAAGCGTTGGAAACTACATGATGCTTTGCCTGATCATATTCTTGCTCGTTGACACCGACCACTAAGGTTTTGATCGGTTTGGCAGCGTCATTGCTTTTACCAGGGGCGCTGATGATGACTTTCTTGGCACCGGCATCGATATGACCATAGGCCTTCTCGTTGGTAAAAAGCCCGGTTGATTCGATAACGTATTCCACACCAAGTTTCGCCCACGGCAGGTTCTTCAGTTCCTTTTCGGCCATCACACACTGCACCTCGTGCCCATTGACCACTAGTAAATCATCCTCTTCCAAGGACGGAGTGCTTTTCTTCGATGTTATTTCGGCATTCATACGGCCATGCACAGAATCATACTTTAATTGATAAGCGAAATAACGCGCATCAGTCGAAATATCAACTACCGCCACAACATCAATTTTATCCTTGCCGAGCAATCCCTGCTCGCAAAGCGATTGAAATACCAATCGGCCGATGCGCCCGAAACCATTGATCGCTACTTTCATACAAGAGCCTCCGATAAACCGAGATTATTCTGCCCGCCGATTGGCCGCAGATCTGTATCCGAGCGAATACCGGCTAAGCATCATGAAAAAACCGGAAAATGTCAATGTAAATGCCGGCAGACTTGATGTAAAATAACACACAGCCCAAGACCGGGAAAATTAGCCGCTCTGTTGGTGGGTAACTTAAATACCGGTAAACCTTACTTGACAGCCAACCGATATAGTGGGTGTCGGGTTCGATGCAGTTCCCCTCCCAGTTTGCTGCATCAAATCCGATTGCCTGTCAGGGCGGCCGGTTGCAAAACCGGCCTTTTTATTGGAGAGGCGTAAAATAACCCGTTTCAACCTTACCGGATTTGGCCCGAAAATAAACCTCGACGCGCAAAGGCAAAAAACTGCGGCCGAATCCGGGGTCCGCCATTGATGAAAAGGCCAATCGATACACACCGCTGGGGCGACCCGTAATGCGGGCAGCCAAACCAACCAGCGATTCCGGATCATTGTCCCGCATGATGCTGCCGCCGGTTTTCTCGACCAAAAACTGCAGAGCATCGGTGATCGGCTTCATCCCAATATGCAAAACATGTAAAGAAATACGGTTGGCGACCAGCAGAGAGGCCAAGTCAATCAAAGTGAGGTCAGTGAGTAGATCCTCGTTAATTGAGCCCGATGAGATATAGATAATGGATCGATGGTTGGCGCTGCCGGTGAGCTCATTGGCAGCCAAACGCAATCCAGAGTCAAAACGCCACGTGGTATCGGGTTGCATAGCCAGAATGGCGGCTGTCATAGCCTGCAAGGTACCGGCCGTGGCCGGCTGCGGAGTGGCCTTGGCGATGACCAGGCGATTGGTAGTCGTGGCACCACCCAAACTAGCCTGCAGATTTACCAACTGATTCCGGATCAATACCCGATTCGCTTGCATTTCGCCAGAACCTTCTAGCAAAAAGACATTGTCAATGGCAGTGGTTTCGTCTAGCGAACCAGACAGCCGGAACCCGCTGATGGAACGGATCGACTCCCTGACAAACCTGATTCCGGAAGAGTCAGGGCGATTGGTCTCGGTAGTACGGACAATTTCGGATAAATAAAAATTTAATTCGGACAAGCCGATAACTGGACGGCCATACGTATCAAGAACCTGAACATCGATTTGCAAATCCGGGAAGTTATTGGCATACACATTCTGCACGTCCAGATATAGCCCAGCGTAGATGGTAACCGGGTCGGCCAGTAGCATGATCTGGGATGAATTATAGTCTACTACTACCAGATCTCCATTGGCGTCGATATTAGCACAGATTAAGCGAGGATTGCTTTCCGCAGTTCGATAGAGCTCACGCAAGGAACCACTAGCCGGGTCAAACAGGAGTATTCGACTGGTGTCTGCAATCAGCAATTGGCCGGCAACCACATTCAAGCCTTCGGGTCGTACCAATTGACCGGGAAGGACCTGGTCAAGCAAATTTCCGTACAGGTCAAAAACCAGTATGGAATGCAATCCGGCGTCAGCCACGTAGAGTTGGTCGCGCAGAATGGCTACCCCAGTAGGCAAGCGCAATCCCTGAAAATCGCTGGACTGCCCATTGAAGGCCTGGATAAAATTGCCTTGCGCATCCAGCTTCACCACCCGGGCGCGCCCGACATCGCTGACATAAATAAAATCCGCGTTATCGGTAGTCAAATATTGAGGGCCGATGATCCGTTCAGTTGGTCGCGCGATCGGCGCATAATTGGCAATTTGACCGCTTTCGGATAGGAACGTTATCCGGTTGGGTGTGAATTCCGAAATAACCATCCGACCGTCAGCCATAAAGGACAAACCAAAGGGTCGGTCGAATCCGGATACCCCTCCATTGAATTTCTCAACAATCAGGCCATTTGCATTGATACGCAGGATCTCGTTACTGCCATTGGCAACAAGCAGCATCGATCCATTCGGCAACGTACTGATCCAGGATGGGCGTAAGAAAAGCGGCGCTTGCCGAGAATCATTAGCGATGGCACGGCTCTCTACATAGCGCCCAGCCACCGGCCGCTGGTTGGCCCGAGTGATGGCGGAGTATAATTCCAGGCGCGCTTCAAGGTAGCTGCTTGGCTGGTCACCAGCCAAGGCATCACTCCATAATTCCATGGTCGTCGTAGACAAGCCAGATTTATTGTAGGCCTGCCCAAGCCAGTACAGCGTCAGGGGATCCCCCGGGATCGTCGCCAATACCGATTCCAAGAGCATGATGGCCTCGCCATACCTACCACGGTGGTAAGCCTCGACGGCGATACGGAAATTAGCCGTAGCCGCAGGATCAGTAACTCGATAGGCGAACTGTCCAAAGACTGAGGCGCAAGAAATGATTAAGGATAGTAAAATGACCGACCGTTTCATGTGCGGGCTTTCTTCCTTATAGCATCGACATGGCTGACGATTTCGGGGTGGCCCTTAAACTTGCGCGCTGCTTTGCCGACGAAGCGGGCGGCCGATTCAATCTTGCCCATCTTGTAATGTACCCAGCCCAGTGAATCAGCGTAGGCCGGATTCTCAGGGTCGGCTGCCATAGCCTTCTCGCAGTAGCGTAATGCTTTCGGAAGCTCGGTATCGAGGCACGCCATGACATAGCCACAACCGTTGAGAGCGCTCTTATTGTTCGGCTCGAGGGACAGCGCCTTTTTATAGGCCTCCAAGGCTTCCTGTTTGCGGCCCTGAGCCCAGAAAGCATAACCGAGCACCGAAAAGGTACGGGCACTTTCACCGAATTCCTCAAGCAACCTTTTTAATTCCAGCTCAGCCAACTTGCTGCGGCCAGTTACCGAATAGATGTAAGCCAATGAAAACCGGCATTGGGCGATCCTGGCATCCTCTACACCGGAAGTAACGAGTTGCTCTAAGTATAACAAAGCTTCATCATATTTTTGCATTCGGGTGTAGCAGAGTCCAAGCAGGTAGGCAAGATCGAGGTAATCATCCTCGTCCACGGTTGCGCCGGCGAGCGTTACCAGGGCAGCCTCATAATCGCCGGCTTTATACTCGGCCACGGCCTTGTCTATGGCTTTCTGGCCTGGACTATTCCTGTTCATGCCTATTCCTCTCCTCATTAACGTGGCAAGAGCGCGGATAGACCTCTACTGCCGATACAGCAACCAATCCGTTGCGCACTGCATGCTCATCACTGCCGGAATCCTCCACCGAGATAACATCGCCATCGGTATAAAAGCAAAAAGTTAGGTTGCGCGAGCCCTTGGCAGTATGCAAGGTATCTTTGTAAATCCGTCGGCAGGGAAACGTCCAGGCCAGTTGATCCAGGTTTTTCCCCGTCATGCCAGAGGCGTTAATATTGAGAAAGGCATCAGTTGGACGGCGATCCAATAATCCATCCAGATTCACCGCTACGAAAGTAGCCAGAGCGGTGAACTGGAAGGGCGGATAAAAATCGGCCAATGAAACCGCGATTCCAGGTATACCGCCCATAATCGCTTGTCTGGCTGCGGCCGCGGTTCCAGAATAGATCAGGTCAGTTCCAAGATTCGGTCCCTGGTTAATGCCGGATACTACGAGTTCGGGAATAAATGGAATAGCCCCATGCAGAACCATCAATACGCAATCGACTGGCGTACCAGAACAACTGTAGTAGCCAGGAGTGTGCTCTTTCAGAACCAAAGGATCCCGGAGTGTCATGGCATGACTCTGGGCAGACCGTTCGCGATCTGGCGCGACTATGCATATATCATGTTGGCTGGAAAGTGCCTTGGCCATGGCCAGCAAACCTTCCGCGGCATAGCCATCGTCGTTAGTCAACAAAATCCGCATATTTCTCCAGTATTGCAGTTGTAGTATGCTCGTGGATCAAGGCTCAGACTACCAATGAAGCCTCGACGATGGCCCTATAAGTGGGCTAATATGGAAGGAACATAGGTACTCAAACCGGAACCACATTGCGCCTCCCAATATTGGGGCTTGAATCCAAAGATTCGTTCATACTCATCCAGACGTTTGAGGTATTCGCTTTTGGTATCGGGGCGCATAATGGTTAGAGTACAGCCGCCAAATCCCTTGCCGATCATACGACTAGCCAGGACGCCGTCGATTTCCAAGGCCCGTTTAACCAGCCAGTCAATTTCTGGGCAGGACACTTCATAGTAATTGCGCAAACCAGCTTGAGATTTGTTGATCAGACGCGAAAAGGCGAGCAAGTCCTTATTAGCGGCCGCGTCACGGGCTTCTCGAATCCGCTGTATTTCTTCGATCATGAATATGGAATGTCGGCGGGCACTCTCAGGAATCAAGCCCGTGTATTCATCAAATTCCTCAAGATCAATATCGCGCAGCCGCCGCTTTTCTTTGCCCAGGAGTTGGACAATATTATGGGAATCATTGGAGCGTTTGGCAATTTCTTTATCGATAGGAACCCGGGGTACTCGCGAATCGGTAAACACCATCAGGCAATCGGCAAAAAGAAACGGCAAAGGCTCCACCCAATCCTTGCCACCATCAACATACAACATCGATGAGGGGCGCGCTTGAACCAGTGCCGTATAATCGGCTTGCGGTGCATCCTTCTCAAAATACTCAATTTCAAGTTTGGATGCCATGCGCACGACATCTTCAGGCGAGCGAACCTGACCCGTTACATTGGCGACAGCCCAGATAGCTGCACATACCAACGATTCGGATGATCCAAAGCCCAGCCCATGGGGAATATTGCCAAGAATGGTAACATTATACCCATGGTCTGGCGTGGCGGCGCTGAAAAAAGCGTAAAAAGCCGCTTTTACATGATTGGCCCAGCGATCCTCGCGTTTGAATCTCAAATTTGTAATATTTGTCCGCTTTCTTTCATTAATATCAGCTGCAAAAAATCTGATCGACGTATCTTTGCGTGCCGAAACCGCAATAACCGTTTTCATGTCCAAGGGCAAGGCGATATACATGCCCTCAATCTCGACCAACTGCTCACCTAACAGGCGGATGATCGCCGGTGCAGATACAATTACATCAGGTGCATCATCATACTCCTGAATGTGCAAGGAGGAAATTTGCTCAACATAATTATCTATGGGGTTCATACTATCAGAGCAATAATACAGCAAAAAATGGTGAGCAGCAATCGTTTTTTTGGCATTATCCGTACTATTTGTGAGACGCGCCCCACCATAAAAAGAGGGGCGCTTATTTTTGTGCAAAACAGGTTATTTTTTTTGACATTTAATCACCTGGAGTATATAATTCCCCTATGACGCGGCTGCCAACGAAAGTACTACTTTTTTCAACCTGGATGTTGGGAAATTTACTGTTTTTTTCGTGTATCACCCCGCCAGCTGATACTACAGAACCAGATTCCGCTATCTTGACAGTGCCCGAGGGTACAGACGGTACCACTATAACTGAACATGGAACGGCGACTGAATCGGTTGAACCCGTCGATACCACACCTGATACCCCATCTTTTGACCCAGGATCGGTCAGTGAAGAAATCCGGGAAGCAACCCTGTTCGATATCAAGGGTTTTATTGAAGATTTGAATAGTATCATCCAACGTCAGGATTACAGTACTTGGTATGACTACCTGACCACTGCATATATCGAATTCTATTCCAATCCCCAAACCTTAGCCGAGCTTTCTGAGCTCTTCGTGATTAGGCGTCAGGGAATTGTGCTGCGCTCCTTGCGAGATTATTTTTTGTATGTTGTCTACCCGTCAAGGCAAAATGACAAGGTGGACGAGATCGAATTCTTGGCACAGGATATCGTCCGCGCTTACACCCTTGATGGACGCGGCAACCGGCTTGTGCTATATACGTTGCAGAGAATTGACAATGCATGGAAAATTACCAGGCTATGAATCGGGAGGTTATAATGCGCTCTTCAAGAGTACCACTTCTAATTGCACTGATGATCGTTATCATGGTGCCACAAGTCGCTGCCCAGTCTACCGGCAGCGAACAAACCGTTGAGGAAGCTTACCTGCAGCAATCGCTGGAAGGCATGATCATCCGTGAACAGGCGTATGCCGCAAGCAAGGACATGAAACTGATTGCCCTTGAATACATCCGCGAAGCTATCGAAGGCAACCGCATTACCGCCGAGATCGCTGAAACGCTTCAGTTCTTGTCAACTGAAGGCATTCTCGATATTACCCGGTCGGCAGGCTTGGGCCGGGCGCTCAATAATTTCCCGGATGTCCGCCGTGAAGCCGCCATACTGCTCGGTAATATCCAGACCGTGGAAGCGAAAGATACGCTCATCAAACTAGCCCTGGCGGACAACGAGCCGATGGTCATCGCGGCGGCATTGCGCTCCTTAGGCAGAATTGGCATTGTCGAGAACGATGACGTAACCCAGGTGATTGCCTTCATCATCAGCCGCTGGGATGTATTAGCGCCCGATAACATCTTGGCTTATGAAAGCTTAGCCGCGCTAGAGGCACTGGCCGATGCAAACGACGGCTTGCGTGATCCTGCGGCCATACGCGCCATCATCCGCATTTCCGAAGGGAATTATATCGCGGTGGTCAAGCAGAAGGCTCGGGAATTGTTAGCCAAACTCCGCCAACTATCAGCCGCGGCTACAAATGGTTCGACAACCACAACCAACCCGTAACGTTTTTCTTGTTGCCGGCTTAGGCACTGCTCCCCTCGGGGCAGTGCCTTTTGCTTTTCTGACTGAATAACACTATATTATATGCAAAGGAGGCTACCATGAGCAGTCTAGAAATTGACACTCGAATTTCACCACCGCTGGAAGTGCCAATAGCACCACCTCCGCCAGCGGAACCGCTACCCTCCGCGGAAGACATCCCCCCGCCACCGCCTCCGGTAGACGACATTTACGGCCATACTATCGATATTAGAGCCTAATACTGGCACGGTAAAAAGCTAAGATACAGTCACGGGGACGATCAGGTTTTTGACCAATTGCCTTATTGTTTGCTTTTCAAGTATCAAGTGTGAAATTTGGCCGTTGATTAGCAGGGATGCAAAGCCGTGCAGACAGCTCCAGAGCCGGGTTGAGGCAAGCTCGATGGGTTCAGGTGGTAGCAGTTTTGCAGCCTGACAGAATCGCACTGAGTCGGACAGCAATCGGTAACACTGATGGGTCATTTCGTTATATTCCGGAAAATCCTGTTCATTATCTAGTATTCCCGAAAAAAGAATTGAAAACAACTCCTTCTCAGCTACAGCGAAATCGACATAGGCCCAGGCGGCTTCGAGCAAGCGCTTCTGAGCATCGGCGCCACAACCAGCCAATACGCTCGACATCCGATCGTAGAGCCGACAAAATCCTTCTGTCATGATGGCCGCAATCAAAGCCCGCTTATCCTTGAAATGCGCATAGGGCGCGGTATGGCTGACCCCGGCCTTAATAGCGACCTTACGCAATGAAAAGCCGCCGACGCCACTTTGGGTCAGAATCTCAATCCCGGCTGTAATCAAGGCCCGTTTCAAATCACCATGGTGATAGTTATCTCGATCCATGGCTAGTCCTACACCTTTATCTTGACAATGTCAAGATGATGAACTATCCTATCTTTACAATGTAAAGTTCATGGAGGAGCAACGTGCAATACTATGAAGTGGTACGGGAATCTTTGGTCTCCACCGCCCGCAACCTGACAACCAAAGGGTATCTGATGGCAACGGGAGGTAATCTATCCGTTCGCGTACCTGACGGGCACGACATGCTCATAACTCCATCGAATAGCGATTATATGACGATGCAGCCAAAGGACATCTGCCAGCTCGATCAAGAGTTACGGCAACGGGAAGGCCCGTTGCCGCCATCGGTTGAAAGCGCCATGCATTCCGCGATCTACCGCATGCGGCCGGATGTAATGGCCATCATCCATACTCACCAAGTTTATGCCAGCGCCGTTAGCCTGACCGGGAAAGGTATCCCTGCCCTCTTCGACGAGCAAGCCAGATTTCTAGGGCGTACGATTGAATTGATTCCTTACGCGCCCTCTGGCACAGCCAGCCTAGCCCGACTGGTCGCCCGCCGAGTCCGCAGCCGCAACAATGCGTATCTCATGCAAAATCATGGCGCCATCTGCTTCGGCCTTACTTTGGAACGGGCGGTGCATAATGTCGAGATACTCGAAAAATGCGCCTTGGCCTGGTTGTTGAGCTTATGCACTAGCCAGACAACTACCAGAATTCCTCTTGTAGTCCGCGAGGTAGCCTTTGCGAAGCTCAAGGCGGATTACGAAAAACACAATACAGAGCCAAGCTTTATTGCCCAAGAATAAGCTGAACGAAAGGAGGCTTACCATGAACCCAAACATCGACTATGGCATAGCCGAGTACCCAGACAGCCACGAAGTCTATAGCAAATTAAAGACACTACTTAGCCAGCCGCCGCGCCCCTTGCGCCAGGAAAAACTGACGGAGTACCTGGCCTACTTTGACAACCAGTGCACTAGATCCAAAAACCTCAACGTAGCGGCGCGGCGCATCATTCCGGGTGGTGTGCAACACAACCTGGCATTTAATTACCCCTTCCCGCTGGCTATGGAAAAAGCCAGTGGCGCATATCTGCTTGATATTGATGGCAACCGCTATATTGACTTCTTGCAAGCCGGTGGACCCACCATCTTGGGCAGCAATTATGAACCGGTACGAGACAAGGTGTGCGAGCTTTTACAGACTTGCGGGCCTGTCACCGGCTTGTTTAGCGAATTTGAGTTGAAACTGGCCACGCTAATTCAACGGTTCATGCCTTCTATTGAAATGTTCAGGATGCTTGGCTCAGGGACAGAAGGTGTGATGGCAGCCATCCGCGCCGCCCGCGCCTATACCGGCCGGAAACGGGTGGTCAAGGCCGGCGGGGCTTATCACGGCTGGTCGGATCAGATGGTCTATGGCCTGCATATTCCCGGAACTGGTCGCCTGGAAGCCAAGGGTATTCCTGGCAGCGCCAGTGCGGCCACGGATGAATTCTGGCCAGATAGCCTGGCCTCGCTGCGCCGAGTTCTACGTCGGAATCGCTGGCGCGGCGGCACAGCTGCCGTCATTCTTGAGCCCTTGGGACCGGAAAGCGGCACCCGCCCGGTGCCTTTCGATTTTGCGACACAGGTACGCGCCTTGTGCGACGAGTTTGGGACGCTACTTATTTTCGACGAAGTGGTGACCGGTTTCCGGGTCGGACTGGGTGGAGCCCAGGGGTATTTCGGGGTAAAGCCGGACCTGACCGTCTTCGGCAAATGCATTACTGGCGGCTATCCGATGGCTGGCGGCGTCGGTGGTAAAGCCGAGATTATTGAACGCTTCGCCTCGGGCCTCGGCGGAAAAACCGGTGAACGGGCCTATATTGGCGGCACGTTGTCCGCCAACCCACTGTCCTGCGCGGCTGGCTATTACGCCTTGCTGGAAATGGAGCGCACGAATGCCCCGGTGCTAGCAGGGAGAGCGGGAGACCGTTTACGAAAAGGGCTCCAGACTATAATTGATCGACATGACCTTCCGTTCGTGACCTATAATCAAGGATCGATCGTCCACCTAGAAACCACCGCGGTCATGCTGCTAGATTTCCATGACCCTCTTAAACTGGCTCGTGAGCTAAAACCGCGTAAACACATCATGGAACAGATGGGGGCAGCCTATACGGCCACTGGACTGGTAACCTTAGCCGGCAGCCGCATGTATACCTCGATGGCCGACAGCGACGAGGTAATCGATGATGCACTGGCTCGCTTCGAAACGGTACTCGCCGCTTGCCGGTAGGCAGGATGATTTTAGGCAATAGGGACGAGCATGACTGAAGAAAAAACGATTATGGCCCTCGACTTGGGCACCTCAGGTATGAAAGTTGCGCTGGTTACGGAACGCGGCCGCATCCTGGCCTGGGAAGCCGAGTCGCTGGAGCTAATTCTCGGCCCGCACGGTTTGGCCGAGCAGGCGCCAGACTCGTGGTGGGCGGCTTTTTTAACCGCGGCCAAACGCCTGCTTTCCCGAGCGGTGGTCCCGGCACATACCATCTGCGCCATTTGCTGCTCCACGCAAGGCGAAGGTACGGTAGCGATCAATCAGGACGGAAAACCGCTGATGAACTGCATCCTCTGGATGGACATGCGCGGCGCTGCCGCCCTCAAGCGTCAGTTTGGCGGCCCGCTGTCTGTCAACGGCGCCAGCCTGGCACGTATTGCCCGCTGGATACATCTGACTGGCGGCATGCCTTCCATGACCGGGAAAGACCCGGCTGGCCATATGCTCTATATCCGTGACCACCGACCGGAAATATATGAGAAAACCTGGAAGTTCCTCAATGTTCTCGATTACCTCAACCTGCGTCTGTCCGGCCGTTGCGTAGCCACCGTCGATTCGATTCTGACCTCATGGGTAAGCGACAACCGCGACCCGCGATGCATCAAATACCATGACGGCTTGGTGCGGGCCAGCGGTATTGAGGCCGATAAACTGCCCGATATCGTGCCGTGCACCGAAATCCTGGGACCGATCGTACCGGAGCTGGTGACCGAGCTGAGCCTATCGCCGGGGACGCTGGTTGTGGCTGGCGCCATCGACACTAGCGCCGCCGCCATCGGTTCGGGAGCGGTTCAGAACTATGCCGCTCACTTGTACATCGGCACGTCCTCCTGGATGGCGGCGCACGTCCCTGCCAAAAAAACCGATATCGGCTGCGCTTTGGCATCGGTTCCCTGCGCCTTGCCTGACCGCTATTTGCTCACCGCACTCCAAGCCACGGCCGGCGGCAATTTGACCTTCCTGCGCGACAACATCCTCTACCATCAAGACGAACTCCTGCAAGAGGCGGCTGTCCCGGATATTTTCAAGGTAATCGATCAAATCGCCGCCCGGGTACCAGCCGGGGCCAATGGGCTCCTGTACACCCCCTGGATTTGGGGAGAGCGCGCTCCGGTTGAGGATCGGCTATTGCGCGCCGGCCTGCATAACCTATCCTTGCGCAATACCCGCGAGGATATCATCCGCGCCTTCCTGGAAGGAATTGCCCTGAACACGCGCTGGTTGCTGCAGCCAGTGCAACGCTTTACCGGCCAGCCTATCGGTCCAATCAATATCGTCGGCGGCGGCGCCCAGTCCGACGTCTGGTGCCAGATATTCGCCGATGTCTTGGGAACGGAAATACGGCAACTGGCCGATCCCGTGTACGCCAATGCCCGCGGGGCGGCCTGGATCGCAGCCGTCGCCTTGGGGGCTCTACGCTTCCAGGATCTGCCAAGTCTGACGATCTTCAAGAGGTCTTACCAACCGGCCGCCCGAGCAGCAAGCCGTTACAACGAAAAATTCGCTGTTTTCAAGGATATTCATCGTCGCATGAGGGGAATCTATCATCGCCTGAATCGCGACCAGGAAGCGAGGCAACAATGAACCCCCATTTCAAGGTCTACCGCTACCGCTGGGTAGTCTTGGCGCTTTTTATGTTCATCAACCTGACTATCCAAGTGCTCTGGATCAGCTATGCTCCGATCACCGGCTTAGCCGCCCGCTTTCACGGCGTATCCGATCTGGCCATCGGCTTCCTGGCGATGAGCTTCATGATTGCCTTCATACCCTTGTCCATTCCGGTATCCTGGGCGATCGACAGCTTCGGCTTCCGGAACACCGTCGGGGTTGGCGCGATCCTGATGGGGCTATTCGGCATATTGCGGGGGCTAGCGGGATCGAACTTTACGCTGGTGTTGCTGGCGACCATAGGAATAGCCATCTCGCAACCCTTCTTGTTGAATGCCTGGACAAAACTGCCAGCCTTATGGTTTGCCGCCGGCGAGCGGGCTACCGTGGTCGGCTTGATAACGCTGGCTAACTTGATCGGTACCGCGATTGGCATGGTCGCGACACCGTTACTGACAGAAACCATGGCCATTCCGGATATTCAACTGGCCTACGGCTGCATGGCCGCCCTCTCGGCACTGCTGTTCATTTTCTTGGCCCGCGAAAAACCGGCCAGTCCACCCTGCCCCGACGGAGAAAATGCCCGAGCCTTGATGCTCGATGGTCTCAAACATGCCTTTACTGTACCATCGTTCAGGCTCTATCTCATCATTTCCTTTATCGGCTTGGGAATTTTCAATGGTATTACCACCTGGACGGAGAGCATGATTCGACCGCGCGGCTTTTCACCTCAGGATGCTGGTACGGTGGGAGCCCTGCTCTTGGCTGGCGGCGTTCTAGGCGCCGTTATCATACCGATGCTTTCCGACCGGACCGGCCGGCGCAAACCCTTCCTGATAGGTGGCTTTCTGCTAGGCATCCCTGGTCTACTGGGCCTGACGTTTGCCACCAGCCCTTGGCTCTTGTTCAGTTCAGCCTTTTTCACTGGCGTCTTCCTGGTTAGCGTCAATCCGATTGGCATGCAGTATGCCTCAGAAATCGCCAAGCCGACGCCAGAGGGAACCTCAAATGGATTGATTCAGCTGTGCGGACAGGCTTCGGTGGTATTCGTGTACTTGATGGCTGCCTTGCGCACGGCCAACGGCTCTTTTACGATCAGCCTCCTTTTCGCGGCCGGGATGCTGGTACTTGGCGCACTTCTAATGAGTCTGCTCAAGGATGTGCGCCTGAAGAATTAGAAATGCCAAGCCTAAAACACTCGGCATGCCTACTAATAAAGACAGACTAATAGCAAATTCAGGGAAGCAGTTAGCAATATACAAAATTAAATACATACCAAGGTTAATTTTTCGTAGGTGTTTTATTTTATAAAACAAGTGATTTGCTAGCCAAAACGCCGCTGTTTATGCAACTCTCATCAAGCACCCGCCTGACTAACAGGTTGTTGAAAAAGCCGGTTGCTTTCTCAACAACCTTAACAATTCCTCGCATAGCTTGCGCTATGCTGCGTAATTGTACCGGCTTTTGAAGTGTTGAAAAGCCGCATCCGCGTTTTTCAACACCCTGCTAAGGCACGCTGTGATGAATTACGTAAGCCAAGCCCGATTAATTGGTTGACTGCGCAATACAATTTTCGTACTTTAGCCTTCAAGACGGCGTTGCCGGATCAAATTCGCGGACCCCCAGGACAGCTGTCCTGCTCTGGGCTGTACGGTATTTTCCAGGAGAATAATATGTCTGATGCGCAGAATAACAGCGATAAGGCTGCCAACGCCAAAACGCCGGAACAATTGATCGGTGAACATGTGGGTTTGGCCATGATAGCCGGCGCCATCCCTATCCCCTTCGTCGACCTGGCGGTAGTCACCACTATACAAGTTGAGCTCTTGAATCGGCTGGCCCAGCACTACCAAGTTGATTTCAACCTCGAACGCGGGAAGTCGATGATATCGTCCCTGATCGCTTCGTCGGCCGGTATTATGGCCGGGAAAATCGGCGCTAGTCTTGTCAAGGGTATTCCTGGAATCGGCAGCCTACTGGGGGTCGGGTCGCAAGTCATCTTCTCCGGCGCCAGTACCTATGCTATCGGCCATATTTTTGATGATCATTTCCGCAAACAGGGCAGCCTGTTCAGCTTCGATTTCGAAAGGGTCAAACGGGATTTTCAAGCCTTCTTCGAAGAAGGCACCATCTTCGCCCAAAAGAAACAAAAGCAGCCGCCGACTGGACAATCAAAGGACGACATCCTCAGCACCATTGCCAAGTTGAATAATCTGATGCAGTCCGGAGCTATCAACAAAGATGAATTCGAAAAAGCCAAGGCGGACCTGCTGACGCGCCTATAGCCAAGCGCCGGCGTTCTGCTTGCCATAGTATAATGACGAAAGGGCCGACCTATTATTGGCCGGCCCTTTCGCTACATAGTCGCCATTTTTTTTTGAGCGATGCGGGAATCGAACCCACCACCTACAGCTCCGGAGGCTGTCGCTCTATCCATATGAGCTAATCGCTCGCTCACTGCTATACTAGTAGTTAGCTCGATTGATGTCAAGTCAAAATGATGGAAGCACGCAAACCGCCAGGGATTGTCGTTAATCCCCCGACTCAATCGCCAAAGCCTCTAGGCTGAGGTTTTGTCACCATGTTAGTATCACTCCTATGGATAGAATCGCTTTAGCCAGCGCTTCGCCGCGTCGGCTGGATATTCTTTTACGGCTGGGTTTTGCGACCCAGCCATTCCCAGCCGATATCGACGAATCAGTTTATGCCGCCCTCCCGGCCGCGCGCCAAGTCAAAAAACTGGCCCAGGATAAGGCGGAAAAAGCACTGCCCCTCGCCCCTCCAGAGTATCGCTGGATACTGGCCGCCGATACGCTCATCGAATTACCGGCTCCGCCTAGCCAATCAACTAATGGCAGTGAGCCCGCGCTGGTACTGGGCAAGGCCGCTGATCGTGCCAGCGCGGCGGCTATGCTGCAACAATTGGCCGGTCGAGAGCACCTGGTGCACACCGGATTAGCCTTGCTTGATCGCCAGAAGGGTCGCACCGCACTGATAGTGAACACCAGCAGCGTCCGCTTTGCAAAACTGACCGCCGCGGAAATGGACTGGTACCTCAATTCCGCCGAGTGGCGCGGTGTAGCCGGCGCCTACCGTATTCAAGGAATGGGAGGCTTATTTATCAGCGCCATCCACGGTTCTTACTCCGGCATCATGGGCTTGCCAATCCATGAGTTTTATGTCATTCTGGGCGAACTTGGTTTTGATCTGTCCGGGTTAAAACCGACGGCATTTTAAATGCCAATCTTCCGTCTGCCGCACCTGGTGCGGCTTTAGACGAGAACAAGCGAAGGAGACCCGTCCAACAGACGGGTCACGGGAGGAATACGTGGCAGTAGTCACCATGAAGAGCCTGCTCGAATCAGGCGTCCATTTCGGTCACCAGGTCAAGCGCTGGGATCCGCGTATGAAGAAATTCATATTCGCCGAGCGCAATGGTATCCACATCATCGACCTGCAGAAGACAATCAATTCCATTAAGGAAGCTTACGAGGCGGTGCGCAAGACCGTCGTGGCCGGCAAACCGGTTCTGTTCGTCGGCACTAAAAAGCAAGCCCAGCTGGCCATCCAAAAAGAGGCAGAACGCTGCGAGCAGTATTTCGTGAACAATCGCTGGTTGGGCGGCATGCTCACCAATTTCTCGACGGTTCGTAAGTCGATCGAACGGCTCATCAAACTCGAAAAAGAAGACTTCACCAGCCTCACCAAGAAAGAGCAAGCCCAGCTGATGAAGGAAAAGACCAAGCTGGAAAAGAACCTCGGGGGCATTAAGGGCATGAATAAATTGCCCGGCATTATCTTCATAATCGACACCCGCAAGGAAGCCATCGCCGTTGCCGAAGCCCAGCGCCTCGGAATTCCGATCGTCGCCGTAGTCGACACTAATTGCAATCCAGAGGGCATCACCTTCCCCATCCCGGGCAACGATGACGCTATACGCTCCATCTCTCTCTTCACCCAGATCATCGCTAACGCCGTGGTTGAGGCCGAGAGTGAAAACGGCCTGAAGATCATCGAGACCCTGCAGGATGACGATGCCGCCCCGGCCCAGGCTAGCGGCACAGCCGCTGCTCCGGCCGCTGAAGAAGAAGTGGAAGTTGATCCGTCTACCTATGTGGCTCCGGACACCAAGGTCGAAGCTGCGGCTCCAGCCGAAGAGCCGGTTATTGAAGACGATAAATACTACGCCAAATAAGGAATACTGTCATGGAAATCAAGGCAAACGATATAAAAGCCCTGCGTGAAAAAACCGGCGCAGGCATGATGGATTGCAAAAAAGCCCTGGTGGAAGCGGCCGGCGATATGGGCAAGGCTGAAAAAACCCTCAAGGAATGGGGTTTGGCTGGTGTCGAGAAGCGCGCGGGACGCGCCACCAATGAAGGCCGCATTTTCATGGCCGGCAACGACCAGAAACTAGTCGCACTCGAGATTGCCTGCGAAACCGATTTTGTGGCCCGCAATGAAGACTTCATTAAATTCGGGCAGAAGGCGGCCCAAACCTGCCTCGATAAAGGCTGGAGCACTGTTACACCGGAACTCGAGACCATGGTCAAGGATGTCGCCAGCGTCATCAAGGAAAATATCTCCCCCAAGCGCGTCGTCATGCAAACCGCGGCTGCCAATGAGCACCTCCACAGCTACATGCACGGCGAAGGCCGGATCTGCGTCGTGGTCAAGGCCAAGGCGGACAAGGCTGAAGCCTTCAGCAACCCTGAAATCAAAGGCTTTATTCATGACGTCGCCCTCCATATCGCGGCCTTCAATCCTACGTTCCTCGACCAGAGCCGCGTCAGTGATGCCTGGCTCAAGGAGCAGCAGGAAATCTTCGCCAAGCAGGTTGAAGGCGATGAAAAAATTAAAGGCAAGCCGGCTACTGTCATTCAGGGAATCCTCAAGGGCAAAGTCAACAAGCTGATGTCAGACATGTGCCTGATGGATCAGGGATTCGTCAAAGACGAGAAGCAAAAGGTATCCGCTTTCGCCCAAGCCCTGCAAAAATCAAGCGGTCTGAATTTTACCATCGCCGATTTCGCGTATGTCCGCGTCGGCGAGGCTCTGTAAGCCGAAACGTTTCAAGCAAACAGACCTGGCCGGCAATGCGCAACTCGAACGAGCGTATTGTCGGCCCGGCCAACGGGAGAGCAGCATGGATACCATAAAACACAATTGCGAAGAGCGAATGAAGAAGAGTCTCGGCGCGCTCAAGGATGAGTTCGCCTCAATCCGGACTGGCCGGGCTTCTCCAGCGATCCTCGATAAAGTCCGTGTCGATTACTATGGTGAAAAATCACCGCTCGGCCAGGTCGCAACCGTCTCGGTTCCGGAAGCGCGCCTGATCGTCATCCAACCCTGGGATAAAGCCCTGATCATCGAGATCGAGAAGGCGCTCCTGAAGTCGGATCTGGGGCTCAACCCCTCCAACGACGGTAAGGTCATCCGCATTGCCATTCCGCCGCTCACCGAGCAACGACGCAAGGAACTGGTCAAAGCGGCCAAAGCGACGGCCGAGACGTACCGCGTCGCGCTACGCAACATCCGCCGCGATGCCAACGAGGATATCAAAAAGCACAAGGGCAGCATTCCGGAGGACGAGGTCAAAAAGACCGAGGATGATCTCCAAAAGCTGACCGACTCCTATGTCGCCCTCGTTAACAAGGCCTTCGACGAAAAAGAAAAAGAGATACTGGAAGTCTGAGCAATGGCCCAGCACGGTACTATTCTGCCCCGACATGTCGGCATTATTATGGACGGCAACGGCCGCTGGGCACAGGGGCGCGGCCTGCCTCGTACCGAGGGCCATAAGCAAGGCTTGCTGACCGCTAAGAAAATTGTCCTGGCTGCCAGCGAGTTAGGCATTACCTATTTATCACTGTATACCTTCAGCACTGAAAACTGGAAACGAGCCGCCGAAGAAGTCGGTTTCTTGATGAATTTAATTCCTGGCAGCCTGATCAGGGAATTGCCCTTTTATAGGGAACACGACATTCGGGTGGTGCACGCCGGCGACCGCGCCCGTCTACCGGAAAACGTGGTTGCGGCCCTCAGCCAAATCGCCGAGGCAACGGCTGGTCATCGTGGCCTGACGGTCAATCTGGCCATCAATTACGGTGGCCGCGACGAGATCGTACGAGCGGCTAATCGCCTAATTACCCTCGGTGTCAAGGAAGCAACTCCGGAAAATTTTTCGGCGGCTCTCGATATTCCAGATTTACCCGACCTCGACCTGATAATCCGTACCGGTGGCGAGAGGCGTCTATCCAATTTCTTTCTGTGGCATAGCGCCTATGCAGAATTACACTTTTCAGATACTCTTTGGCCGGACTGGGATGAAGCGCACTTCCAGGTGGCTCTGGCTGATTTTGGCAGCCGTCAACGCAGATATGGGGGCCTGTCTTGAAAAATATCCTGTTTCGCATCCTGTTGGTACTTATCGCCCTGCCCATTCTGATAATTGCGGCGCTATTTTTTCCGCAACACCATTTCAGCCTCATTGCGGCCTTCGTGTTACTGTTTTCTTTGGGGGCCGGCATTGAGTTGGCAAAAATTCTCGATCCTCGACTATCGGCGCCCCAAGCGGCAAGCATCGCCATCCTAGCGATCCTGCCCGGATTATGCATTCATGGTATTGGCCTGTTCCTCCCCGCTTCAGCCCTGGAATTACTCGGTATTGCCAGCCTGATTATAGCGGTACTTATCGGTTATTATCTTATCTCATTTACCTTCCCCCGAAGCCTCGAAGAGCTTCCCGTGAATTTTTTAACCTTTAAGACACGGCTTTTCTCGCTGGTCTACCTGAGTTTTCCATCCGCGATCATCTTAACTTTCCTGACCATCCCACTCCATGCCGGCCAAGTAATCCTCTGGTTCTGCATGATAGTCTTCGCGAATGACAGCGCAGCCTGGCTATTCGGCATTACCATGGGCAAGCATCGGGGCTTCATCAAGGTGTCGCCTAACAAGAGTCTTGAAGGCTTTATAGCCGGCCTCCTGGGCAGCACCGCCGCCGCCCTACTCGGCCCGGTGATATTTTCCTTCATACCGGCCAATTGGCCTGTCCTTGCCGGCCTCGGTCTCGTCTGTGGTTTCACCGGCATCGTGGGTGACCTCTTCGAGTCGGCCTTGAAGCGGACAGCAGGAGTCAAGGATTCCGGGAAAATCATCCCCGGCAGAGGTGGCTTTCTTGATTCCTTCGATAGTATTTTATTTTCCGCCTTACCCTTCCTGATTGCCCTATTGCTCCTGAAGATTCTTTAAGGATTTTACATGACTATCCTGACCATATTGTTCGGCTTGATCGGCCTAGGCATCGTCGTCTTTGTGCATGAACTCGGCCATTTTACCTTCGCCCGGCTGTGTGGCGTCGAGGTAGAAGAATTCTCGCTCGGGTGGGGGCCAAAGCTATGGGGTTTTCGCCGCGGCAAAACGACCTACCGTCTTTCGATGCTTCCGATTGGCGGTTATTGCAAGATGAAGGGCGACGAAGCTTACCGCAAGGCTATTGAACAGAATCTCGACGCCTTTCCGCTCGAGCCTGGCAGTTACCATTCTGCCCATCCACTAAAGCGCATTATCATTTCCATCGGCGGGCCTTTGTTCAACGTTATCTTCGCCATGCTGGTTTTTATCACCATTGCCCTGGTTGGACAAACGATTCATACCTTTCCCAACCGTATCATAGTCGCCGACGATTACCTATCGACGCCGACTGTCCTACCGGCCCGCGCCGCTGGCTTACAGACTGGCGATTTTATCACAACCATCAATGGTCGCGCGACTGCCAGCTTCGGCGATATCCAGAAAGTGGTTTCCATGTCCGCTGGGCAGGATCTCGTTCTCTCGGTCCGACGTGGCGAGACCGACCTCACGCTCCGCCTGAAACCAAGTCTTGATACCGATACTGGCGCCGGCCGCATCGGCATCTATCCTTGGGTCGACCCGGTCGTCGGCAGCGTAAGCCCGGATGGCCCGGCCTATATCGCTGGAATCAAGCCCGGCGACAGGATCATTGCAGTCGCTGGTATAGCGATAAACCACTACATTGGCCTGACGGCCTTTTTACAGGAACAGACGCCGGCCGGCCTGGATTGCGAAATCCTGCGCTCCGGCGAACGACTGACTGTACGAATCGTTCCAGGCTACAGCGAAGCTGGCATCGATCTGGGCATCGGCTGGCAAACCCTGGATCTGCTGATCCGCTCCGACAACTTCATCATGGCTATCGGGAATGGCATCAAGGAAACCTTCAGCAACATCGGCGGCACCTTGCACGGGCTGGCAACGCTTTTCAAGGGAGTCAACCCGCTTAAGGCCTTGTCAGGCCCGGCCAGGATTACTTGGCTGGTTGGCCAGGTTGCCACCGACGGATTTGAGAGCGGCCTGCAAAGCGGCTTGACCTCATCCTTCAATTTCCTGGCTATCTTGTCCATCGGCCTGTTCATCATGAATCTGCTGCCGATCCCTGTTCTGGATGGTGGCTGGATAGTGCTATTCCTGCTTGAGTTAGTCAGAGGCCGACCAGTAAAAGTCAAAACCGTATTTCGCTATCAGCTTATAGGGGTATTCGCGCTGCTGGCCCTGTTCCTTCTCACCACCATCGGTGATATTTTGTTTTTCGGAAAGTAGGAGACCGCCATGATCCAGAAAGTTAAATGCCATTGTGACAAGGAACTTGAGTTGGACATTCCGGAAATGATCGACCTTGATTCGAAAGCCGACCTAGTCTCAACTATAACCAGTGGTCAATTTCTGGCCAGCATCTGCGGCTTCTGCGGCGCGACAGTCCGGCCGGAATGCCAGCTGGAATTGCGCTGGAGCCGCTTTGAGCGCCCGATCTGGCTGGTACCGGAAATGGACCGGGCTTTGGTGCTGCATGGAAAAGCCGACGCTCCGAAAAGCCATGAGATACTAGTTGGATACGCGGAATTGATTGAACGTGTCAATGTGCTGCGCAGCGATTTGGATCCCAAAACGATTGAGGTCATCAAATATTATCTGCAGAGCAAAGCAGAGGAAACGGACACCGACGGTGAGATTACGGTGCTCTTCGGCGGTCTTGATACCAACCGCTTGCAGTTCCGGGTCAGCGGTTACAAATCTGGCGAAACCGGGCTCCTGCATATTACTATGGAAAAGTACCTGGAGATCAAGGCAGACTTTAAACGCCTCAGCCTTACCGAGCCGTTTAAAATGATTTTTTCAGGCGGCTATCAATCGATTCGAAAAGCGGCCGTTCTGGAAACCTGAGTAGCCAACTTCGCGCTCCTCAGAAGGCCGACCACTCAACTGTGGGCCGGGTTGTTTTTCACTTTGCTGATGGCCACGGCGACTGCCTGCCTAACCGATTCAGCATACTCACCTTCTTCGGCGGCATGCGCATAAAGGGTTCCCATCAACGAGGCATGATAGCGCGGCTTAAGACGATTCAAAGCCAAGGCCGCAATATCAAGTACGCAATCCTGACAATCGCATAAGCCGTCGGCAATCTCGTCATCCAGGCGTCGGCCCAATTCTTCGAGGACCATGCGTTCGGTATCACTGACCAAAAAAGATAAATCGTAATTTTTTTCAACATCCATGCTGGCAATCCTTTCCAGGCGCATCGAACTGAAGAATCCAGTTCGGGAACGGACAACTCCGCTACAATTAAGCGCTCATGGCAAGTCTAGTGTATAGAGTTCTCTTTTTCAAGGTTTTCGAAACGGGTTATGCTCGAGAAGAATAAGAGCGAAAATTTACCGACCGGTCCATTGCGCTGTTTGGAAATGTAAATGTCGGTCGGAATATAGGGAGAACGTTCGTCTTGCTTTTTATCGATCTCGCGTTCGCGATGCAGGAATAGAATGACATCGGCATCTTGTTCAATTGAACCGGAATCGCGCAGGTCAGCCAGCGAAGGTTGTTTACCTTCCGCCTCGCGTTTCAGCTGGGCCAACGCCACAATCGGAATATTCAACTCCCGCGACAAAGCTTTCAAGGAACGTGAAATGCTTGAAATCTGCTCCCAGCGCGGCAATTCGGGATTCTCGTGACTGATGAGACCCAAATAATCGATGAACAGAATTTTGATATTTTGCTCGGTCTTCATACGCCGAGCCAGGGAACGCAGATCGAGCAGCTTGATGTTCGGGACGTCGACCAGATAGAGCGGCGCTTCATAGATCCGGCTGGCGGCTTCCATAAGTTTCTGGATATCGCTATTCTTAATCAGTCCGCTCTTGATTTTCTCGGAATGGACCCGAGCCTCGCTGGCCAGCATGCGGTACATGAGGGACATGTCGGACATTTCGGCCGAGAAAAAGCCGACTGGCACATTATCCCGTAAAGCCATGTTGGCGGCAATATTGAGGCCGAAAGCCGTCTTGCCGACGCTAGGCCGGGCGCCAATGATGATGAGCTCGGAATTCTGCAACCCACTGGTCATGGAGTCGAGATCGGTGTACCCGGTCGGAATACCGGTATAGGGCGACTTGCTTTTGGCAAATTTCTCGATTTGCAGCATGGTATCAGGGATAATTTCTTTTACCGAGCGGTAGTTGATAGTCTGCTTACTCTGGGTAATCCGAAAAATACTTTCCTGGATCTCGTCGAGCATCAGGGACGTTTCGATTGAATCATTATGGGCAGACTGCTTGATGACGGCCGCCAGCTTGATTAACGATCTGCGAACCGAACCATCGGATACTATTTTAGCATAGTATTCAATATTGGCGCTGGATGGCACCGTATCGGTCAGGTGGGCGATGTAGGCCACGCCACCGGAGTTATCCAGCGTACCGAGCAACCGCATCTCATCGGCCAAGGTTATCAAGTCGGCCTTCTGGCCCTTCTCAAACAAGGACAGTATAGCGGCGAATACATGGCGGTTGGCATTGATGTAGTAGTCATCCGGACGCAAATAACGCAGAATCTGCGGTACGGCGTCCGGATCGAGAAGCAAGGCCCCCAGCGAGGCCTGTTCCGCCTCACTGTTGTGGGGCGGTACTTTATCCTTGAGTTCGCTGGGGATCATCTACCGTTCAAACTTCGGCCGGGGAATTTTTTTCATGGCTGGAAACCGGGCTTTCGACGCCGACAGTCTCATTGGCGGCAGGCTCCTGGAACTCGGGACGGCGCTTGCGAGCTGGCGGAGCGTTGGGTGCAGCCTTCGCCTTTTCCTCATGCCCTTTGACGACCAGGCGAAGGGTGGCTTCGTCCTTCTCGTACAGGCGAATCATGATCTTGTAATTGCCGACGCTCTTAATGATGCGGCCGGGCACTTCGATACGCTTGCGATCGATATCATAGCCCTTTTTAACGAGTTCATCGGCGATGCTGGCATTGGTGACAGCGCCATACAGCTTGCCACTATGGCCGGCTGGCATGTCGAGATTAACTTCGTCGGCTTCCAGACGAGTCTTAAGATCCAGACTGGTCTGACGTTTCTCAGCCTTGCGGGACTCAATCTCAGCCTTGCGTTTTTCGAAAACGCCGATAGCAGCGGGACTGTAGGCATAGACCAGGCCTCGAGGCAACAGATAGTTGCGGGCATAACCGGCGGCGACGTCCTTCACGTCTCCGAGTTCGCCCAAGCCAGGTACATCGTGGTTCAGAATAACCTTCATGGTTGTTCTCCTTTGGATTGTATTCGAAACGGTATCCAGGTCTCGAGGGTACCAACCAGTGCCAATCCAACCCCGATCACCAAGCCGCTGGTGCCGCCAACGGCGGTTATAACGAGCAAGACGATCAGGATGACACCGGCGGCAGGCGCCATGCGGGTACGCGAAATTTTCACGAACAGCACGGCGAGACCTTGGACAGCGTAACAGACAGATAAAGCGAAGGCCAGATTGGTAGCCAGCGCATCGAGAGGGCCAATCGCCGTAAAGCGGGTAGCCAGCAACAGTGACCAGGATCCCAGCAACGGCCAGACCAGATAGGTCGGTACCCGATATAAATGCAACAATGGCGACAGCCCAGTACCGATCAACTGGCGTCCCAGCCCTTCAAGCAGGGTTGGCGACATCACTTGCCCAGGAATGAGGGAAGCCCGTACCACACGGTTGCGCAGCCAGCGCGAACTCATCCAGACACTGACAAACAGCCATAGGAAAACGATGGCCGGCCAAAATCCTATCAGAAAATCTCGAAAAAAGACGATAAAATCGGCCACCGGCATCTCACCGGTATTAAGATAGCTATTCATTTGTTGCAGCATAGCATCCAACAAAACCGCGAATTCCGGCCAGGCCGCGAACTGGAGCAAAACGGGTAGACTAGCCAATCCGGCCAGCAACCCAAGCACCATGATGCGCGGCGTAAAATCCAGTCGGCGAAGAGCCGGATGCGCAAAAACGGTAATGCCGATGATCATGGCGATGGCCGGCAGAAAGAGCCAGAAACCATGCCATAGGCTGACGCTGCCTTCACCGAAGGAAAACACCAAGGCCAGGATCAGGAAAACCGCCAGCGCGGCGGCGGCGGCGCTTACCATGGCCTTATAGCCACACCTTCCTTCCACTACCAGGAGCGGTAACAGGAACAAAAACGAGGCCAATCCGCTCGTGTACAAGACGGCAGCCAACAGCCCCATACCGAGGCTATACAACGGAAAAGCTTTGACTGCCGTCGTATTCATGGTAGGACTAATCAGTTGGCCACGAAGGGCAACATGGCCAGCGAGCGGGAGCGCTTGATGGCCAGGGCCAGAACGCGCTGGTGCTTGGAACAGGTGCCGGTAATGCGGCGCGGCAGGATCTTGCCGCGCTCGGTGATGAAGCGACGCAGAACCTCGGCATCCTTATAATCGATCTTCAGCTTCTGGCCGCAGAACTTGCAGACCTTCTTCCTGAAAAAACCTTTGCGGCCACCGCGGCCGCCTCGCTCTTCGTCTCTCCGGCCATCGTCATCGCGGCCACTGCGCATATCGGACATAGGGTTCTCCTTAATAGTATGGAATCAGAACGGGATGTCATCCGAAAAGGTATCGGATGAAGCCGAGTTGGGCGCGGCTGGCTGGGCGGGGTTGCGGCCCTGCCATTCGCGGGCGCTAGCCTGGCCACCGGCAGCAGCGTTAGGGCTTGCTCCAGAATTGCCATCAGCACCTGCGCCAGAGGAAGCATAGCCACCGCCGGCGCTGTTTCCCTGGCCACTGCCGAGCAATTGCACGGAATTGGCAGAGACAACGACTTTCATTCTGGGTTGGCCGTCTTGCTCCCAGCGATCCTGTCGCATCGATCCTTCAACGGCTACCAGCTTACCCTTGGTCAAGTATTGATTAAGGGTTTCGCCTTGCTTGCCCCACAGGTCGATGTCCCAAAAACTGGCCTCATCGACCCATTGGTCGCCTTTCTTGCGCCGGCTGGAAGTAGCCACCGAAAAATGGCATATCGCCTGCCCACCGTTGGTATATTTCAGTTCAGCGTCCCGGGTCAGGCGACCAACCAGGACCGCAATGCTTAAATCGGCCATGGATTTTCCTTACTTTTTCTCGTCCACCCGGACAAACAGGTACTTGAGCACGTTGGTATTCAGCTTGTATACCTTTTCGGCGGCTATCAGACGGTCCGGCGCCAACTTGATGTTGAACAGGACATAACGGCCGCGCTCGCGATTCTTGACCGGATAGGTCAAGGCGCGATCGCCCATTTCTTCTTCACTGACAACTTCGCCTGCCAGTGTCCTGATTTCGGCTGCGACAGCCTCTTTTCCCGCCCGGTAGAATTCTTCTTCCGTCGGAAAAATCACAATAAGTTCGTAGGGTCTCATGAGTCCTCCCTGTGGTCTATGATCCAGCCATACGGCTGGATAAGGAGCATTTACAATGCCCGTAACAGTATCACGAAAGAAAGGCCGATATCAAGCAGCAAAAAGGCGGCGCCCGGCCGAAAAGCCCGTGAGCTCTTTACCGCCACTGGCACTCTGTGTACAATAGGGCAATGGGCCAAGTAATACATTATCAAGATGATATTTTCCTGATCGACAGCCTGATTGGCTTTGTGGCGGATGCCGCCAATCTGGAAGCCGATGCCGACATCCTGGGCGAGACGGTACTGTCCGTCATCCAGCAAGCTGATCGGGCCTTCCGGACCATCCGTGAGTTGGTTCTGGCCAACAGCCACCTCGTCGACCGGAACGAATACTTGATGCTCCTGGGTAGAGCGGCCGCCACCATGGCCGACGCCCTGCCCAAGCTGTTGGCCGCCGACTCGGCCTTCAGCGGCCTCCTGCAATCCAAGGCCGATGATCTGCGGGCCGTTTCGCGCGCCCACCGCGGCTTTGTCCAGGAAATCCAGGCGCTGCTCGATACCACCAGTCCGGACACGGCCAACCTGGACGACCATGTTTCCGGCGACGAGCTTTCCGAGCTGCTGCGCGAATAAGCGACTGCGCCACCGACCCGTTTCCAGCCATGAGGAGGAACTTATATGTCTGACATCATCACGCCCCGAGTGCTGAAAGGCTTCCGCGACTTCTTGCCGGAAGCCGAAAGCCAGCGCCAGCGCCTGAGCGCTACCCTAGCGACTACCTTTGGTCTGTTTGGCTTTGTGCCGATCGACACGCCCATCCTGGAATACGCCGAAATCCTCCTAGGTAAAAGCGGTGGCGAGACCGAAAAACAAGTCTATCATTTTAAGGACAACGGCGGACGCGAGGTCGCCATGCGCTTCGACCTGACCGTTCCCTTCGCCCGCTTCATGGCCGAGCACAGCCACGAACTCTACCTTCCCTTCAAGCGCTACCATATCGCCAAGGTCTGGCGCGGTGAAAACACCCAACGTGGCCGATACCGTGAATTCGTTCAAGCCGATTTCGACACCGTCGGCGTAGACTCGGCGGCGGCCGATTTTGAGATCATTGCCCTCATCCGCCAAGCCATGATTGACCTGGGAACGCCTGACTCGAAAATTCTCATTAATAACCGCGGTATATTTAACCGTTTTCTGGCTAGCATTGGCTTGGCAGCCAAATCAGTTGAAATTCTACGCACGGTTGACAAACTGGCCAAGCTAGGTCGCGACGAGACCAGCCGCCAATTGGCCGAATTATCCGATGGGCGGACAGCCGGCTTGATCCTCGATTTTATCGCCGCCGGCACTAGCTTCAACGACACCCTCGACAACCTGACCCGCCTATGCGGCGGCGACAATCCAGACTGCGACCGGTTGCGTGAAATTCAGTCGATGGCCGAGGCCTACGCGCTAGGCGACTCGATGGTTTTGGCGCCATGGATCACCCGCGGACTGGATTACTACACCGGGGTGGTCTTCGAGACCATGCTGGACGCCATCCCGGATATCGGCTCGGTCTGTTCCGGCGGCCGCTACAATGATTTAGCCGGCCTGTATACCAAGCAACGGCTACCGGGCGTCGGGGCGGCGATTGGACTCGATCGCCTAGTCGCCGCGCTTGAAGCCATCGATCGACTCAAGCCGGTCGGCAATCCAGCCATCGTGTTGATTTTAAACCTCGATGCCGACCAGCAAGCCGAATATCAAGGCTTGGCGGCCCGGCTGCGCCAGGCTGGCCAAGCCTGTGAAGTGTTCAGTGACACGCGCAAGATGGCCCAACAGTACGGGTATGCCGAAAAAAAGGGCATCGAGTGGGTTGTTTTCCGTAACGAAAGCGACAAGGCGAACGGCACCTGGAAACTGAAGAACCTGCGCACCCAGGCTATCGAGGAGTTGGCGGGAGCGGAATCCGTCGTGGCCAGCTGCCGTAACCTGGCCGCCGGCTGATCAATCGGGCATGAAAAAACGCCTAGCAACTTTTCGACTGGCGCTGGCCTTGACGCTATCAGCCTGGCTGGCTAGCGCCTGCGCGGCCAGCGCGCCGGAGATACTAGCCATCGACAGCCGCCTAATCGCCTATCAGGTAGAAGGCAGCCCCGGCTTCGTGGAGCGGCTCACCGTTTTCGCCAATATCCGCGATGCCGACGGCAGTGACGACCTCGATGCGCTATTTATTGAACACGCCAGCCAGGAATTATTTTGGCAACTCACGGCCGAGAATTGGAACTACCGCGAGGAAGGCGACCAACTATGGTTAGGCCAAAATGGTTTAGCCTCGGGTCAAGCGGTTCTGCCGCGGGGCGAGTACCGACTGACCTTGATCGATCTGGCCGGCCAGCGTACCGAACAAGACTTCACGCTGGCGGCGCCAGTCAAGCCGCTGTACGAGTTCCCGACGCTGCAGCATGAGGCGGTGAACCAGTTGGAGATTCAGAGCGGCTATCAACTGAACACCTTATTCTTCCTTGATGCCGGCGGCAATGTGGTCAAGACGGTCAATACCGCCTCCGGCTCGCATACCCTCGACAACCTGTGGGGAGACAGCATGTGGCGAAACCAGGCCCACGCCCTGACGCTATATGCCTTTGATATCGCGGCAGAAACCGGTCTGTTTACGCGGCAAATCAGGATCAGAAAATGACCCTCGACACCAAAGCGCATAACACTAACCCACTCGACGTGCGCCTGAGCGAAGACGACCGCAGCCTGCGCAGTTATGTCGTCCGCAATGGCCGGCTATCAGAACACCAGAAGGCGGCCTTGCTGGCCTTGTATCCCCGGTTCGGCTGCACCTACCATCCCGGCCACAACCTGGACTCGGTCAGCCTAGCTGGGCGCGAAGCCCCTTTTGTGGTGGAAATCGGCTTTGGCATGGGGACGGCTACCGCCGCCATCGCCGCCAGTTTACCTGAAACGGTCTTCCTGGGGCTGGAAGTGCATGCCCCCGGCGTCGGCAAACTGCTGTCGCTGATCGGCGAACAGGGTCTCGAAAATTTGTGGCTGTGCCGGCACGACGCCATGGAAGTAGTCGAGACGATGCTAGCGCCAGGCAGCGTCGACGGCTTTCATATTTTCTTCCCCGACCCCTGGCCCAAAAAGCGCCACCACAAGCGGCGGATCATCCGTCCGGCTTTCGTGGCGCTGCTAGCCTCACGACTTAAGCCGGATGGTTATATTTACTTTGTGACCGACTGGGAGGAATACGCCGAATCGGTTCTCGAAGTGTTCCGAACCGAACCGTTGCTGACTAACCGTCATGAACTCTGGGCCAAGCGCGAAAGTTGGCGGCCGGTGACCAAATTCGAACAACGGGCCATCAACGATGGCCGCGTCATCCGGGAGCTGCTGTTCGTCCGTCAGAATTGAGGCTTCAGCCTGTCGCCGCGGCTTTCCGGCCAGCCGCCGGCCGGCCGCCGGCCGAAACCAGTTCAATCGCCGAAGAACGATGACAGCTTGCGGTACAGAGCGCTGACTTTCTCTTTCTGGGCCGGCGTGGCGCTATCGGCCACCTCGTCGATCAGGCCTTCCAGGCTGGCCAGGCTCTCGTTGAGCGCCGTATGGAAGCCGCGCGACAGGCGGAACTGATAAAGACCCTCGCCATCGTTGAACAAGGCGACGAAGCCAAGCTCCGGTTGCTTCGCCTTCCAGATCGAGACCTGCAGCACATGATCGAGGGCATCGACCAAGGCGGCCAGGTTCTCGTGGATGCTGAATTGCTTTTTCTGGGGCCAGCCTCGTTCCATATCGTCGAGCGGTTCCAGCCAGTGGGCGATGCGAATAATCGTTTCCAGCTTCTCGCCATCCAGCAACTTCTTGTGCCCCACCATAACCACGCCGATCATGCCCTTGTAGGCCAAGGCCGTCTCGGTGGTGAATGATTCGCGAATCTTGGAGAAGTTCTCCCAAACCAGAATCGCCTTCTTGCGTTTCTTCTCCGGTACGATTTCGAATATCTCGGAGCCGATCTTGACATGGTTGGTAAAATCGCGCGGCTTGGTGGCCGGCTTGGCCTTCTCGGCGGCTGGCCGGGGAGCGCTGCCCGGCTTACCGCGACGACTCTCGGCCGCTTCGGCGCGCGGCGCCTGACTGCCAGCGGCAGCGTAAGCACCGCCCAGCCGTTCTGCCACCAACGGCGAGATGCGGTTCAGCATGCGCTTCTGGAGCGGCGAGACGCTCATGGCGTACATGCGGGTGGTGCGGACGATCTCGCCGGCCACCAGGTACTCCGGGTTTTCCTTGAACATGACCGAGCCGGGATGGATCTGCACCCGCTCGCCCATCAGGGTGCGGAACACGCCCCGCTCCGCCCTAGCGCAGACAAACTGGATCAGGCCCCGGCTGACGGCGCACAGATAATTCTCGGTGGAGCCGCCATGGCCGATCGGCACGCCCAGGCTGTTGACGATCAACTCCAGCTGCTCTTTGATGCGGACGATTTCCAGCATGGTACGCTCGTCGAGATAGCTCTGCTCGGCAAACTTGGCCTTGTGCTTGGCGGCCAGGAAGGCCTTGAACATCCGCAGGTAAGACAGAAAATCACCGGCCGGGTCGCGGAAGGCATGGTGGGCGCGGCGGGCTTCGAGTTCCTCGCCCTGTGGCAGGACATAGGGACTCTGGGTGGACAGGAAGGAAGCGGCAATCAGCACTTCCTCGAGCACATCCGGGTACTGCAGGACGGCCTCGACGATCATGCGCGACAGGCGGGGCAGCAGGGGAAAGGCGCACATCATCTGGCCGACTTTGGTCAGGCTGCGGTCGGTATGGAGCGAGCCCAACAGGTCGAGGATCTCGACGGCGCCGTGGATGCCGGAACGGTTGGGCCGCGAGATGAAGTCGAAATTTTCAAAATCGCTGATGCCGAGTTCCGCCATGCGCAACACTACCTCCGACAGGTCGGTGCGGTAAATTTCCTCCATGGTAAACAGGGGCCGGTTCTCGAAGTCGTCGCGCGTGAAGAGGCGGTAACAATAACCGGGGGCGGTACGCCCGGCCCGGCCCTTGCGCTGGTTGCAGGAAGCCTTACTGATGGGGACCTCGACCAGGCTGGCGGTGAAGGTCTTGGGGTTGTAGAAGTTGAGTTTAGCCTGACCGGAATCGATGACGCTGGTGACGCCGTCGATGGTCACCGAAGTTTCGGCGATGTTGGTGGACACGATGACCTTGTGTTTGCCTTCCGGCGCCTTTTCGAAGACCCGCTGCTGTTCGTCCTTGCCGAGGCGCGAATACAGAGGTATCAGGTGCAGCTTTTCGTTTACCGGGCAGGCGGCCAAAACCTGCATGACCGTCTTGATGGCCTTCTCGCCGGGCAGGAAAATCAACAGGTCGCCGGGCCGCTCCGAAGCGACGATGCGGTTGACGATATCCTCGATCTTGGCGACCAGCGATTCCAAGTTGGCCTCCAGCGCCGGCGGATCGATGACGATGGTGACCGGATAGATCTGGGTGTCGATCTTGACCAGCGGGCAATCGCTGAAGTAGGCGCGAAAGATATCGGCGTTGATGGTGGCGCTGGAGACGATAACCTTGAACTCGGGGCGGGCTTCGAGCACCCGCTTGAGCAAGCCGAGGATGAAGTCGATGTTCAGGCTGCGCTCGTGGGCTTCGTCGACCATGATGACCGAGTAGCGGCTAAGCAGCGGGTCGAGCTTCATCTCCTGGAGCAGGATGCCGTCGGTCATGATCTTGATCTTGGTATTGTGGTCGGTCTTATCCTCGAAACGCATCTTGTAGCCGACCAGGCCCGGCATGGGCGTGGCCAGCTGCCAACTGATGAATTCAGAGACCGAAATGGCGGCGATGCGGCGGGGCTGGGTGACGCCGATGATACCATGGTCGGCATAGCCGGCCTCATGGAGAATGACCGGCAGCTGGGTGGTCTTGCCGGAACCGGTCGGACTCTCGACGACGATGACCTGATTCTTGGCCAAGGCGTCGAGGATGGATTGTTTCTGTTGGTAGACTGGTAGTTGAGTCGGATTCATGACTCCAGTATGCTGCCAAATGCGTTAGGGCGCAAGGGTCGGTCCGAATTTTGCCTGGACTTGACCTTGGCTGGCTATCAGTCTATTATGCGCCTGCCGGGGTGGTGTCCATACTTCGTTGAAGTGGATATCTGAGAACAAACCCGTACAACCTGATCCGGATAATACCGGCGGAGGGAGACGAATGAACACTCGTCGCATTTTTTCCCAAACCATGTCGATTCCTGCTCTGATCATCGCCGGCTGGCTGGCCGCCAGCCTGGTGGGCTGCGCCAAAGCCAGTGATGACCAGCCACTGCGCATCTACACCTACGATTCCTTCGTCAGCGAATGGGGACCGGGCGCGGCCATCGCCGCCGCCTTCGAGGCCGAAACGGGCCTTAAGGTCGAGATGGTCGATACCGGCGACGCCGGCCAGACCCTGGCCCGCCTGATGAGCGAGAGCGCCAATCCGCAAGCCGATATCGTCATCGGCCTCGACAATCACCTCTTGCCAAAGGCCTTGGCGGCGGATGTGCTCCTGCCCTATAAGCCGAAAAACGCCGACCTGGTGGCCGAACGCTTGCGGCTCGACGCCGACTGGCACCTCACCCCCTTCGATTATGGCACCTTCGCCATCATCTGGGATTCCGAGGCCTTGGCCGTCCCACCCCGCTCCCTGGAAGACCTGACACGGCCCGAATATGCCAAGCAGCTGATCTTGATGGATCCGCGCAGCAGCACCCCCGGCCTGGGCTTCCTGGCCTGGATCCATCAGATTTACGGCGATGGCCTGGCCGATTACTGGCAGCGCCTATCCCCGTCGGTCCTGGTCATGGCGCCGGGCTGGAGTGCCGGCTACAGCCTGTTTGAGAACGGCGAGGCGCCACTGGTTCTGTCGTACACCACCAGCGCGGCCTATCATGCCGAATACGGGACGGCCGGCCGCTATCAAGCGCTGGAATTCGCCGAAGGCCATCCGCTGCAGATTGAAGGCGTCGGTATCGTCCGTGGCACCAAGCGCTTGTCCGCGGCTCGCCGTTTCCTGGATTTCGTGCTGACCAGCGGCTTCCAGGAACATATTCCGCTTAACAACTGGATGTATCCGGTCAATCAGGAAATTCCGCTACCGGCCAGTTTCAGCCAGGCGCCAGAACCGCAGCGCAGTTTCATGGTAGCGGCCGAGGCCCTAGAGGGCCTTGACCGGATCGCCCTGGACGCCCTGCAAGCGGGGCAATGAAATCGGCCCACCGGCCGACTCTGCTGACAACTCCGTCTGCCGGCTCCGCCCGGCTGACGGCACAGTCAGCCGGGATTCAAGGCTGGCGCTGGGCGAGCCGGTTCAGTAGCGGCCTGCTGCTGCCGCTACTGGGCGGGCTGATCCTCCTGCCGCTGCTATTCGCTTTCAAGCCCTTGCTCGATGGCGGGCTGCTGGCCAACTTGGGCCGGGCTGTCCGTGATACCCGCTTCGTCAACTCCTTCGCTTTCGGCATCAAGCAAGCCCTGGCCAGCTGTCTGTTGTCGTTGGCGCTAGGCTTGCCGGCGGCCTTCCTGTTGGCCAGGCGGCGTTTCCCGGGCAAGCGCCTGCTGGCCGCCCTGGCGGCCGTGCCCTTCACCGTGCCGGCCTTGATCGTCGGCATCGGCTTCGTGCTGTATTACGGCCGCAATGGCTACCTGAACCGCCTGCTGATGGACTGGCTGTCGCTGGACCAGCCCCCCTTGACCTTCCTCTACTCATTCGGCGGCGTCATCCTAGCGCACGGCTTCTACAATTTCCCGCTGGTCATGCGCTTCGTGGCCGATGCCTGGGAGCGAGTCCCCCTCAGCCAGGCCGAAGCGGCCCGCTTGCTCGGGGCCAGCGAATTCCGGATATTCAGGACCATAACCCTGCCGTCGATCGGACCGGCTATCGGTTCGGCCGCCTCCTTAACCTTCCTGCTCTGCTTTTTCAGCTTCGTCATCGTCATGCTGTTTGCCGGACCGGGCGTGGCGACGCCGGAGGTCGAATTGTACCGGGCGGCCCGCTTCGACTTTGACTTACCGCTGGCCAGCGCCTTTGCCCTGGCTGAAACCATCCTGGCCTTGAGCTTACTAGCGCTGTATGCCTGGTTTGAAAACAAGCATGCCCCCTTGCGCCTGGAAACCGCGCCACGACAGCCGGCCAGCGCCTTCCGCACCCGGGCTGGTCGCTGGGCCGCCCTGGCCTTCGCCCTCGTAATGGTGGTATTCCTGGGTGGGCCGCTACTGGCCATCGGCCTGGAATCATTCGATACCAGCGGCCGAAGGAACGCGACCGTGGCCGGTACGGGCCACAGCGAATTTGGTGTGGCTAATTACCGGCGACTACTGAGCACCCCGCACTTTGGTCAGGCGGCACTCAACACGCTCTTGTTGGGTTTGCTATGCGCCACCCTGGCCGGTCTGGTCGGGTTTGGCCTCCATCTGGCCGTGCGCCGAAGTCGTGCCACTACCCTGACTAAGGTCCTGCCGATGCTACCGCTAGCCATTTCCGGCGTTGTCCTCAGTTATGGCTGGACCAGCCTACTGCAGGGCTCGTCGCTCCTGGTCATCGCCTTGGTCCAGACGGTTTCCGTCTATCCCTTCATCTTCAAGGCCATCCAGTCCAGCCTGGGCAAGGCCGACGAACGCTATTCGCAGGCGGCCCAAACCCTGGGCAGCAGTCGCTGGACGGCCGCGCTGCGGGTTAGCCTGCCTTTGGCTCTGCCAGCCCTGTTGTCGGGCATGGCCTTTGCCTTCGCTATCAGCGCCGGCGACGCCACCGCCCAAATCGTGGCGCCGGTCAGTGGCTTCGAGACGATGGCCTCCTACCTGTACCGGCTGGCCGGGTCGTATCGTTTCAGTACGGCCTGTGCGGTGGCCGTCTTACTGTCCATCCTGACTGGGCTGATCTTCCTCATCAAGGATTATTCACATGATGCAACTTGAGGTTCGAAACCTGCGCAAGCGCTGGCCAGAACTGACCATCGACGCCGCTTTCACCGTCGAGGCCGGCTCGCTGTTGGCCATCGTCGGCCCGTCCGGTTGCGGTAAAAGCACCATCCTCAGGATGATAGCCGGCTTGTTGCCGGCCGACAGTGGCCAACTGATCGTCAACGGACGCGATATCTCCGCTGCCCTGCCGCGGGAACGCAGCGTCGGCATGGTTTTCCAGGATTATGCCCTGTTCCCGCATCTCGATGTCGGTGCTAATGTCGGGTACAGTCTGGCCGGCCTGGGCCGGCTGGAGAGAGCCCGGCAGGTGCAACACTGGCTGGACTTGGTGGATCTGAACGGGTATGCCAAGCGAAAAATCCACGAGCTTTCCGGCGGCGAAAAACAACGGGTCGCCCTGGCGCGCACCTTGGCGGCCAAGCCGGCGGTAATTCTGTTCGACGAGCCGTTATCTTCGCTGGACGCCGGCCTGCGCCAACGCCTGCGCCAGGAATTGCGCGAAGAGCAGCTGCGTCTGGGCTTCACCGCCATTTACGTTACCCATGACCTAGAAGAAGCGATGGCCCTGGCCGACCAGGTAGCCATCATGGTGGATGGCCGCATCCTCCAGGTGGGGAGCCCCGAGCTGGTCTGGCGCAATCCGACCAGCGTCCAAGCCGCCACCTTCCTTGGCAACATGGTCGTCGTCCCTGTACTGGCGGTCTACCCTCAAGCCGAGGGCGGAGTACACCTTGATACCGGCTTGGGCAAGGTAGCCTGCTCCCAGCCGCCTCAGCCGCCGGATGGCTTGCCCAGCGATGCCACTCCGCTGGCCTTGGCCTTTGACCGCGGCAAGGCCCTGCCTGACGTGCCGGAACCGGCGGCCGGCGACCTGGTCTTTCCCGGCCGCTGCCTGCGCTCGGACTTTCTGGGCGACTTCCGCGATTATGCGATACAGAGCCATGAGTCCAACCTGATGCTGCGCGGTCCCGCCGAAACAAGCATCCAGGTCGGAACCGATCATGACTTTACGATACCGTCCGGTCAGCTGGTGTGGCTATACCGTTAAAAACTGGCGCAAGCTGGCTCTTGTAAAGAAGTTTGAATGAATTATACTTTCACGATAACAGATGAATACGACCAGCAAGCACCGGGAGCCGATATTCGCCGGCATTTTTTACCCGGACGATGCCCAATTCCTCGACGACCTGATTGCCATGGCAGTGCAGTCCGCCCAGCCGGGCCGCTTCGGAGCCAAGGCTTTATTGATTCCTCATGCCTGTTTTGATTATATCCATGGTCTGCAGGCTATTGCCTGGAAATCGGCTACCGGCAACCGCCACCCCATCGATACCATATTCATCCTGGCCGATACCACCCACTACGACAAGCCGGCTATTATTTTACCGGAATCGGATTTTTTCGATACGCCGATCGGTTCTATCCGGATAAATCAGAACAGTTGCGCCGAAATATTAGCCAGCAGCACTATTGTGCATATCGACGATATCGCCCACATGAAGGAACACAGCATCGAAGTGCAGCTACCCTTCATGAAAAAACTGTTCCCGGAGGCCAGCCTGGTGCCTATTTTACTGGCTGGCAAGGGCGATGCCATCGCCCGCATCGTCAGCAATATCCTAGACATCCTGCTGCTGGAAGGCTCGACCGGCCGGCTTATGGTCAGCAGCAGCAACATCGCCTCGTCAGTCTTGCCACAGAAGGCCAGCCAACTGGCGGCGAAAATGCTCGAGAACATCAGCCGTTTCAACCGGGATGGCTTGTACCGGGATACGGTCGATTATGCCCACGTCGCGGTAGGCAGCATCGCGGCCGTGCTTGGCTTGAGCCATCTAGCCGGCAGCGAATTCTGCCTGCTCGGCCAGGCTGATTCCGGTATCCTGCGGGATAATAATGTCGAATCGATTGTGCAGTACGCGGCGGCAGGATGGTATTAAGATGACTATGGCACTGAACGAGGCTGACCGAACAAGTTTGCTGGCCACGGCCAGGGAAACCATCGCTGCCAAGCTCCAGAACAGACCGCCGATCTACCCGCCTTACAGCGAGGCCGTGCTCCAAACGGGAGGGGCTTTCGTAACCTTGCATCAAGCGGGCCGCTTACGGGGTTGTATCGGCCGGATGAGCGCCGAACTTTCCATCCTGGAAACCGTTCAGACCATGGCTCAGGCCGCCGCTTTCGAGGATCCACGCTTCCCGCCCCTCGACTCCAGCGAATTGCCAACGGTGAAGCTGGAAATTTCCGTACTCAGCCCGCTGGAACCGATTAGCCTCTCCGCCATTCAGATTGGAGTCCACGGCGTCTACCTGCGCTATCGGGGCCGCAGCGCCGTCTTTCTGCCTCAAGTCGCGCCTGAGCAAGGCTGGGACATCGACAGTCTTTTAGAAAACTTGTGCTACAAGGCTGGTTTGGCGGCCGGTTCACAGCAGCAGCCAGGCGCCGAATTGCTGGGCTTCACCGCCCTGGTTTTTAGCGAACCGCAAGATCGGTAAGCAGCCCGACACACACCGTACCCGAGAGGACAGACCAGAAAGGTCAGGCTATGGAGTTTTACTATACAATCCGATAGTATAGATACCATGAAAGCAGACTTTCCCTTCGCCGTTCGCCTCATCCTTGGGTTGGTCCTTTGCGGCTGCCTGACCTTCCCGCTCAGAGGCCAATCCACTGAAGACCCCAGCGGCGCCTCCGATCAACCAACTGGGCAGACGACGAGTCAACCGGCTGACCAAACGGCAACCGAAACCGCGGCTGACAACGAGGCCGAAGCGGTCTTTGCCCCTTTTGCCGACCGAATCCGGGTTGGCAGCCGCGGTGCCCAGGTGGTCATCACGTGGCAAGACAGCGTCGATGTCACCAATGGCTACAGCATCTATCGCCACACCGCCTTGCCAAGCCTGGAAAACTACCAGGGAGCCATCAAGATCGGCGAGATCGGACAAGGCGTCCAGTCCTTCACCGCCACGATCCCGGACGAAACGCCTTATTACTACTTTCTGTTGGCCAAGACTGACAATGGCACGCTCTATGAAATCTTCATTCCGCTGCGCAATGTGACGCTGATGCCGGTTCAGGTGGTGGTCGAGATCAGCGAAGCGACGGCGGTTTCCGCTCAGCCCCAAATTACCAGCCTGCAAGCCGAGCTTGCCCAGGATGCCGTCAGGCTGAACCTCACCAGTAGCGGCGCCAGCGGGCGCGTCGTCCTCTACCGGTCAACCGACCAGATCGAATCGGCGGTGGACTTGCTGAATACCGTAGTCATCGCCATTCTTGACGCGAGCGAGACTAGGTTTCTGGATTATCCAATTCCCGGCATCGCCTATTATTATGCGGCCATCCCTGAAAGCCAGCTTAAAAGCGGCACCATCACTTTCAAGGCCGGCCAGAATACTACCAACCAGCCTATTTCCATCCAGGCCGGTTTGTACCGGATCGGCCTGCCGGAAGCGAACCCGGTATCGCGTTCCATGCCACTCCCCTTCCTGGTGCTCAACCGGGGGGTCAGCCAGGATATCGCCTTGGCCGGTCCCGGCCAGACCGAGCTCAGGAGCGTTAGTCCACCGACCGAAAAGGTAATCAGCGAACTACTAGCCAGGCTTGGACCAGCCGCCGCGCCAGTCCGCCCGGAGTTACTGTATCCTGGCGACCTGGCCCAGGCCAGCCGTTCGGCCGGCGAAGACTACTTGCTGCACCAGATAATCAGCGGCGATTTCCAGAGCGGTAATTACGACAGCGCCGTTAGGAACCTGACGCTGTTCCTGTCCTTACCGCGCAGCGAAACCAACGCCACGTTGGCGCGCTTCTATCGTGGCCAGGCTTACGTGATGCTCGGTCTTTGGCGGGAAGCTTTTTTTGAGTTCTTGCAGACCCAGCAGGGCTATTACCTGGAAAGCTCCGGCTGGATCGACTACTTGCTGACCATTCTGCAATCACTCTAACAGGGTGTTGAAAAACGCGGATGCGGCTTTTCAACACTTCAAAAGCCGGTACAATTACGCAGCATAGCGCAAGCTATGCGAGGAATTGTTAAGGTTGTTGAGAAAGCAACCGGCTTTTTCAACAACCTGCTAAAGTGCTATTGGCCAACGGTAATGCGCCTATAATGGCGCGCACGATACACGGCGGATCCAGCCGGGTGGCATTGATAACCAGATCGGCGAAGCCGTATTCATTATTGTCCAGGCCGTAGATTGCTCGATAGCGTTCGGTATCCATCTCGTCGCGCCGGTGGGTAAACGCCATAATCGCCGCCAAATCGCCGCCTTCCCGCTGATGCACGCGCCGAGCCCGAACCTCGGGGTCGGCCGTCAGGAAAACGCGTAGCTCGGCCTGGGGGAGCAACCAGATAGCCAGCCGCGAGCCGATAACACAATCCACGGCCTTGGTCATGGCAACCTGGCGGGTATCGAGCATCCGGTCGAAGGAAAAATCGTTCTTGGCGGTTTCCAGCAAGGTGGTGAAGGGAAGCCCCAGCTCATCGGCCAGGTTATGGAAGGTATAATTGATCAGGCGCCGGTGCAAGACCTCAGCCAGCAGGCGCGACACCGTGGTATTCCCGCAGCCGCTCTTGCCGGAAATGGCGATGACCCGGGTTGGTTCGCTCATTCGATATTCCTTATCTGTTCACGGATATTCTCGACGGCTTCCTTGATAACGATCACCAGTAGGGCCATCTCCGACAGGCAATTCTTGGAACCGATGGTATTGGCCTCGCGGTTGAGTTCCTGGCTGATGAAGTCCAGTTTCTTGCCGCAAGCCACCTCGTCCATGGCCGCCTGAAAGGCCGCCAGATGGGCTTTGAAGCGAACCAGCTCCTCATTGATGGTATGCTTGGCCAGATAGGCCGCAATCTCAGCCAGGATGCGGTTTTCATCGACCAGGGAACCCATGACTTCCTCGAAGCGCGAGCGGAGCCCGTTTTTAATGGCGGCATCCATTACCGGAACCTGCTGGCCGATAGCCTGAATGGCGGAGCTTAAAATTTCCAGTTTGGCCTGAATATCCAACCGGGTGGCAGCCCCTTCCCGGCGGCGGTCGGCGTCAAAATCCTGGATGCACTGAACCAAGGCCGGCTGGAAAGCCAGCCAGAATTCATCGCCATCGATAGCCTTGTCAAACTGCAGGATATTTTCGAAAGCCAGGAGGTTAGCCAGGGTAAGGGGCTCCTCGATACCGGCCAAGTCGCGCATGCTGCGCAAGGCCACGAGCGCGTTAGCCAGATTCTCGCGGTTGACAAGCACGCCGCTGGTGGCCAAGTTGCCATCGGAGCGCACCGAGCATTCCACCTTGCCGCGATGGATACGCTGCTCGATAGCCTCGCGGCAATTTCGCTCGATGGCTTGGAGGCTACCAGGCAATTGCAGCGAGACATCCAGGAAGCGGTTGTTCCATGACTTGATGGTAATGGTATAATTGACACCGGCAATAGAAACACGGTGACTGGCGTAGCCCGTCATGCTGATCACGCGCCGCTCCCTTCAACACCAAGCCGGTACAGCTCGTGCGACAGCTGCCAATTATCGCCAGCGCCCATACTGATAAAAAGATCACCGGACTGCAGAACGCCGCGCAGGTGCTCCACCGCCTCCAAGGGCTGCGAGAAGAATACGGCCGACACGCCGCGCTTCTGAATAGCCTCAAACAACATAAAGCCGTTTACCGGGTAGCTGTCCGGCGCGTTCTCGCGGGCCGATGGATAGATATCGTGCAGTACCAGATAGTCGGCGTCGGCAAAGGCCTGGCTGAATTCGGTAAACAGGCTGGTAGTCCGAGAATAGGTATGGGACATGAAATCGACCACCAAGCGACGGCCGGGATGGAATTGCCGCAGGCCTTGCAGTGTCAGACGAACGGCCGTGGGATGATGGGCATAATCATCCATGTAAACGATGCCGTTGGCCTCGCCGATTAGTTCGACGCGCCGACGCGAGCCCTTGAAAGCGGCGATGCCGGCGGCCAGGGCGGCAAACAGCCCGTTGTCCAGAACCCGCCCCGCCAGGTCGTGGATCAGCGTGCAATGGAGGGCGATGGCGCCAGCGGCATCGAGCACCAGGTGACGTCCCGGAAGATGCAGGGAATACGCCTGGCTGCCACTGGCCTGCAAGCAAAAATCGTTACTCGACAGACGCAGTCCGGCCGCATTCAGGCGCAACGATGTGATGCGGAAAGGCCCAGACGCTTCAAAGCCATAGGGAATCTGGATCAGATCGGAACGTTGTGCCGCCATGATGGTAGCCAGTTCGGCCGCTCCCGGGTCGTCGGCGCAATAGACCAAGCGCCCGCCCTGGGGCAACAAAAGGCAAAACTCGACGAAGGCGGCCAGCATGGCCTGATAATCGGGATAATAATCCTGATGGTCCGGCTCGATACTGGTGACCAGTATGATGGCCGGCCGAAAATGGAGGAAATGCCGGCGGTACTCGCAGGTTTCGGCGATAAAATAATCACTACCCTGAACCAGCGTCGAGCGGTCGCCAAAAGAGCTGACCGCGCTACCGGCCAGCACCGTGGCCGCTAACCCGGTGGCTTGCACCAGACTGCCGGCCAAGGCCGTTGTCGTGGTCTTGCCATGAACGCCGGCGATGGCGCACGAGACCTGCAGGCCAGAGATGAGCCCCAAGGCCGTCGGGTAATTGATGACGAGGATGCCACGCTCAGCGGCGGCCAGCAACTCTTCGTGGCTGTCCGGTTTGTAGGCCGCGGAGTGCACAACCAGCTCGATGCCGTCGACTATATTTGAAGCCGAAAAAACTTTGACCGGTATGGACAAGCGGGCCAGGATGGCATCAGTATAGAAGGTCTCGCTGACATCGGACCCACTTAACGTGGCGCCATGCGCCTGGCACAACTCAGCCAAGGCGCACAGACCGGTGCCTTTGATGCCGACGAGATGAATCCGTTTCCCTTTTAAGGAAGCCATTGACCGTAAATCAAGCATGGATTGAATAATAGCCGCTCCGCCTATTTATTGCAAGAATCAGGCTATCCGCATCAGGGATTAAGCTGAAGTTCCACATGGACTTCGCCACTGCCATCGACCGGCAAGTGCAATTCCCAGGTCAGGGAAACCGGTATACCCTGCACCGGATTCGTCTGGTCGGACGGTAAGGGCAAGGTAATCCTGGCCTGCGCGTCGGGCCGGCAGTTCAATCGCGTAGACAGACAACTCTCCAGCCCCAAAAAAGACACGGCATGGGCCGTAACGGCCGGCTGCGGCAATTGGGCTAGGCCAGGCCGGGTGGCCTCCCCCGGACTGGCAAAATAGCTAGTGGCGTCAATGGCGATGGCTTGCAATTCCTCCACCAGGTAGGCCAAATTAACCGCCGTCCGGAAAGTAAACTGGCTGGCTTGGCTCCCGGTGTTCCGGAACTGATAATCAATTGCGATCTTTTTACGGGCAAAGGTATAGGTCTTGGTTATCTGAACCGACGGGAATTCCGAAAGCCCCCACAGCCGACTGTCGGCTTGAAACACCAGGCTGTCGGTCGATTTTTCGGTTGGTATCAACTGGTAAATGGTAACAGGGCGAGCCGCCGGCGAAGCCTGGCCCTCAGCCAGCGCTTGCAGGTAATCGAGGCCGATACCGGTCAGGCTGGCCGTCGCGGCCGGATCGGGGTGGTACATGTCGCACAGGTTGCGGCGAGCCTTGAGCAACTCCAGGATAAAAATCGCGGCATCGGCGCCTCGAATATAGGCATTCAGGTCAACGCCTTGGTAGATGAATTCTTTCTCGCCATCAAAATCGATATCGGCGTTGATGATGCCGGGCTTGAAATTGGCTTTGGGCCTGGTGCTTTGTTCAGCATCCAGCAGCCCTTTCCAGGCCGCCTGGCGGATAGCCGGCACGGCGATGCCGCCCGATGGGGCATGCCAGAAGGCGTCTGCCGCCTGGCCAATCCATAGATCCTCGGAGGCCGTCTTCTTGCGGGCCTTGTCACCGCGCAATTGGCCAATCAGGATATGGACATAGGCCATTTTCGAGTACAATAGATGGGCGCAAGGATGCGCCACTAAGGCTCTACGCAGGCTACCATGATGCTTGTCATAGTCAAAATGGCCATCATTGACCGAAATCATAAACCGTTTGGTGGCGGTCCCCGGCAGATAGGCCCGATCAATGGCATGCCGGGCTTTCAATAGGCGGCTGGGCGTAACCGTCTCCAGCGCCAGGGCGTTGCGCCGGAACCAGGCAAAGGTCTTTTCCATCAACAAGTCGGGTGACTCCAGACCAGACTGCCGCCAGAGCCGGGCGATCAGCTCACCTGGCATCATAATTGTGGCTAGCTCAGTTTGATTATCCGCCAGCAGCCCTTCGGCGACCTGCTCAAGGCCCCGGGGTTCGGACCACGACAAGAGGCAATCATGAACCGGGAAGATGCTGACAAAGCGGCCTTGATCTTCCGAAATGACCGGTCGGCCGGTTGTGACCGGAATGGCCGCCTTGTCAAATTGATTAGCCAACAAAAAGGTATAGTCGATACCGCAGGTTTGCATGGTAGTAGCCAGCCAAGGCTCCCAGGCGTACTCGTTGAGCCAACAACCACGGGAACGCTTGCCGAATTTCTTGCGTAAATAAGTGGTTAGCAATTCGATCTGCCCCAGGCGGTCTGAATGGGGAATCAAGGGCAAGATGGGTTCGTGGAAGGCACCACCCAATAATTCAATCTGGCGCTTGCCAATCAGTTCTTCCAGCAGCATGAAAAATTCCGGATGCCTAACCTCCAGGCGCTGTAGAAGGCTGCCTGAAAAATGCAGGGTTACGGAAATTTCAGGAAAGCGGTTGAGCGTGGACAGAAAGGGACGGTAGCAGGACTGGTATACTTCCTCGACTACTGAATCACTAATTCCGGCGGGAAGATGATTATACATACCCAGTATCAACATTTTTCGATGCATGCCCCACCTTTTCCCGTCACGCCAGCATAAACACAATTCCAAAAATCCGCAATAGAAAAACCGGCATTCTCCTTGAAAACGCTCGGCTCTTTGCCCTGAACAAACCAGCGCCTACCGTTACTGGATACCCGAAATAAGACCATACGCCAGAAGTCCATTCAGGCCGGAGAAGGCCATGGCAACCAGACCGATGGTCATCAAGAGGACGGGCCGGCCACGCACCGCGGCGGGTAAGGCATTCAACTCCATTCGCTCCATAATATCGAATATCAGGACCGAGGCCGCAAAATAACCCAGTACGGCCATTACCGCGCTCAGCGCCACGGCCCAGGCCGCTGTCGCATGGTATGAAACCAGGCTGGCTAGATAGATCAACAGCGAAAGCGGTAAATCCGCTGGCTGCACCCGGAATGGTTGGCTGCTTTTCTTGATTTTTTTGAGGTAGACATAATGCAGTGCATAAGCGCTTGCGATTAAGACTCCCAGTAACAACGGCGTTAAGGTGAGTAATCCGGCTGGCTCAAGCAATAAACGGCCGCTTAACAGAAATACAAGAGAAAGGGCGGCCGTCAGAAGCGCCAGTACCAGACAGCTTTTGAGGCTATGCTGCGGGCGGCGGCTTTTTGAAGAGAGGGCTCCCCAATTCAGGAAAATATTAAGCGCAAAAACTGCGTAAAAAACAGTACTTGTCAGCTGGAGCATTAGTCTCTCCCCATTTTTCTGGAAATAAAACTGAGCAGAGCCAAAATAATGGCCATGAGTATAAAGGCTCCGGCCGGCTGGAGCATGAAGGGCAACCAGATGGCTGACAACCCACTAGCCTGACCGAAGGAGGCAATGCCGCCGCCAGCCAGGAATTCGCGGATCAAACCAAAACCAGCCAACAATAAGCCCGAAACGGCGCCATCCCGAAGGCCCTGCCAAAGAGCATCGGGGTCTGTCGGGGCCACTCCCTCCAGCCAGGCCGACAAGACCGGCGGCAGAACCATGAACATGAAAACCGACGGGTAGATCGACTCAAATAAAAAAGGCGAGATAATTCTCAATAATGACAGAATCAAAGACAACAGTAGCGCCGCCGCCAGGCATTCGAGCGTAAAAAAAAGCAGTCGCTTCTGGAAGAAAACCGCCACCCGGGCGAAAAATATGACGAAACCATAGAAAACCAAGTACATCAGTCCTAACACCAAGCCAGTCTGCAAGGAATTAGCCGCGACCAGCAAAGGCATCAGGGCGGCAACCAGGATAAATCGCTCCCGGCCAGGCGCCTGGCCCAGCGCTTCAGTTACCATCGCTAACCTCCATCAATCCCAAGGTGGCTTGTTTAGCCGCGGACGCCAAGTCGAGCCAAATACGGCCAGCGTATCCAGTCAGGACGGACCCGGTGATGGTGTCCCCGGTAAGGGCGGTGACACCATCACCGGCACTGGATACAGCCACTCGTTGGTTGAAGGCTTGACGTAATTGATTGTCACCGCGGGCATACAAAGGCAGGCCGCTGATTACTTTTCCGTTAGCGTCGCAACGCAATACATACACGGTATAGGTTCCTTCTAACGCCAAGGCGCTGAAAACCAGAGACTCCTCGCCGCTAACCAGATAAGCCAAGATCGGTCCTTGCCTGATAAAGCTGAATCGGCCTGGTGCAGCCAGACTGGCCGGTTCGTCGCCGTCGCCCGCTCCGGCCAACCTGGCGCGCTCCGTGATAAACGCGCTGGCGTAGCCGTTCGAGTACAAGGCAAAGAGCGTGGCCAGCGCCAGGAATCCCAATAAAGCGATACTGGTAGTACCCGCGATTAGCCAGTCACGTTTGGTCATCGGTTGCCAACCTTCTTGAAAACACTCGGCATTGCCAATCGATCAATCGTGGAAACCAGGGTATTGGCGATTATAATGGCGAAAGCCGCGCCTTCGATGTACGTTTTCCAGCGGGCGAAGACAAAAAACAAGCCACCGATGATTAAGCCGTACAGGATCATCCCGGATCGTCGGACTGGTGAAGTTACGGGATCGGTGGCGTAATAGAAACCGGTCAGCAAAAGACCGCCACTGGTCAAACCCAGCAGGATGTTGTTATCGAGTAAGAACACATCGACCAGACCAGCGCCGATCAAGCGCATCAGCAGGCCATATACCAGCAGCATAGCCAGTGGTATTTCCAGCTTAACCGAGCGGCGCGCTATCATGATGATCGAACCGATAATAATGAACAGGGTGCCGCTGCCGCCAATACTGGCGGCGTTAAAACCAAGCAAGGAATCAATATAGCCTTCGGGTAGCTTGGCATTCAGCAAGTTAAATAATCCATCGTTCAGAAACCCCGTCACCAAACGGTCGATGGAGCTGACGCTTAACCCGCCGGCACTGGCTACCACGCTGCTATTCGCCAGGATGTTTTGGAGGAAGGGCGTCGCCCGGGTGGCGAAACCAGAACTAGTCAACCCCAACTGGTTCAAGTTGACCAGCATGAAAGCTGGCCAGTTGAGAAAAGCGAAAGCGACCCCAGCCATGGCCGGATTCATCCAGTTGGCGCCGGTACCGCCAAAAAAATGCTTTACGACTGCCAGGGCGAAGACCGTAGCCATGGCCGGGACATACCAGGGGACTTCCGGCGGCATGGCCAAGGCAATGAGGCAGCCCGTTAAAATGGCCGATTCATGCAGCTTGAAACGTCTGGTGAGCGCGTAATTGGCAGCCACCTCGGTTACCGCCGCCGCCAGTATCGAAATTAGCCAGACTTGAGCAGCCGGCCAGCCAAACAACAGCACCGACCAGACTGCAGCCGGCAACAAGGTAAGGAGGCAGACCCGGATAGTCTGGAGGCTGGTTTGGCTGCGATGGACGTGCGGAGGTACTTTTTCCGGCAGAACTTCAGTTTTCATGGGTCGCTCCAGCTTTCTGCTGCTGTTTAAAATGAACAGACAAGGGAATTCGCGATGAACAGACATAAGAACAGGCTGCGCAGCCGGAACAGCGCTCTAATTGCGCCGTTACCAAACTGGCTTGTCCGGCCATGATGAAGGTGTTCATGAAGTAAGGATTCAGCCGCTCCGGGCAGGCCTTGATGCAGTTACCGCAGCGCATGCAGACTTCCTGCTGGCTCTGTCGCGTTTCCGGCCGCGTTAATAACCACAGCGCTCGGGTCGTTTTCGTGACCGGCATATCAAGGTCCTCGATATATCCATTCACTAGCGGATTGTTGACGGCAATAGTGTCTGGCGTGCCAACAAAACCACCGCATTCCTCAATCAGCTTGCCAATGGGCGTACCCAGACGAACCTTGAGCAAGGAGGGCTGCTTGAGCGCATTGCCGCCCAAAAACACGAATTGATTGAGGTATGGAATATTGGAATTGATGGCCTGATAGGTCGCCACCAGAGTACTCGGCTCAACAAACAGGGCTGAAAGGCCAGACTTGTGTCCGGTGAGGGCTTCGGCCACCTGATTGGGGAAAAAATGCGGATAGCGGGGACTAAAGTACTCGATCCGGTAGGGCAACTTGTTGGCCTGCGCCTCGGCATGCAAGCGACGGCAGTCGCCGGCCTGGGCATTCACGGCAAAGATGACTTCGGTCATGGTGCTGGCCTGCAGGAGCATGGCGCAGGCCTTGACGACCTCAGCGGTGTACTGGTTGAGAATGCTCGCCTCAAAACCGGAAAAGACCTCCATATCCAGCACGTTGACCAACAAACTGGCCGCTTGTTGATGATCGGCCACCAGGCGATGCAAAGCCTGGCCGGTGGCAGTCCGGATAATTCCGCGGTCTTGGAGGATATACAGAATCTCGTTGCGATTCAGCGTACGCCAGAATTTGTTTTCGGCCGGATAGCCGGCCAGGTTAAATTTGCCGACCAGGCTGATAACGATGGCCCGGCTGACGAAGCCATTGGTGGACTGGACGGACAGTTGCTTGCGGATGATGCCAGGGACCGGCGCATGAACGTTGACCGCATTGCGGCCAAGAGCCTTGGCCAGTAGTTGCCCCTCGCAGACTTCCTGTCCTTCGTGGACGATAATTTCAGTTTCAGCCTCGAATTCATGCTCCCGAAGCGCCACTAAGGCATGATTGGGGAGAAAGGCATTGCTGATCTCGGGCAGCTCTCGCCCTGTTTGACCGGACAGGCTTATTCCGCCGTGTTTAAATGATCTTATATGTTTCATACCCTTACCGCCCTCGATCACTGGACTGCCTGATGGCGCGACTGGCCGTCAAGACCTCGAAGGCCACCAACAGCACGAGCCCTAGTATACAGATATAATAGGGTATTGCATCAAGCCCGAATCGACTCATTTGCGCTGACTGGGGTTGGCTTTCCTGGCTTGGTGACCAGGCTGGGCCGGTTTCAGGCAGCAAGAGTCGCAGGTTACCTTGTCTGATAAGGACACCGAGCTGGTCACGTACCTCAGCCAGGTGCACATCCTGGAACGCGATTGAGCTAGAGCCATTCTCGGCTAGGGTGCTCGCGTAACGACGATAACGACCGGCTGCCAGGTCAAGACTGCCCAGGATACCGTCTTGTAATGCCAGCTGCAGAAAAGCGTGTTCCAGCAAACCACGTTCCAGTTGCTGGCTTTCCAGGGCGTCGCCCAGCTCCAGCGCATAATTAGCCTGATAGACAGGCGCAGTGCCCACTAGGCTCAGGACCAACACCAAGAGTCCGGCTACCAAGCTCGGCCAGAAGGCTGTATGCCGCCTAACCCGGCTAGCCGTCGGCAGGATACGGTGAAACAGCGGCGGCTTATGGATGACGCGCCAGTGGTCGACCTGGTACAAGCCCGTGCCGAAACGGACCAGCAGCCCCGTAACCAGAGCGGCTAGCAGAAACCAGATCACTAGCCGCGGCACCGCAATCAACAAGCCAAGACTGAGCGCCGCATAGGGCCATAACAAAAAGAGAACCGGCTTGAGGCCGGCACCATGAAAGGTCAAACGCCCCCGGCCATTGAGCGTCGGCGGAAAGGCGGTACAGAAACCGGCCTGGCCGGCCAAGACGATCAGGGAAAGAACCGCCCCCGGCAGGCCACCATCGATCACCGCTCCGGCCAGCCAGGGCAAGGCTAAGCCGACCCGGAACAAACTGTCCCGGGCACGCCTAGTCGACAGGAGCACCAAGATTTGAAACAGGACAAGCGCCAGCCAGACCGGCCAGACCGTGGCCGAAAAATCGATGTTATGGCGCCACTCCAGGTTCACCGCGCTGAAAGCGTCAGTCAGGTTCCGCAGCTCAGGCAGGGCTGCCGCCGGGAGGTAGACCAGTCGCCAGGACCGGCCATCGAAATTTCGCCGGAAAAAATCGGGCCAAGCGCCAAGCAGCGCCGAGGCACGCGGATCCTCGGCTATCAGGCGGCCGGATAGTTCCCGGTATGGAACCAGGTCGGTGGTCACGAAATCAGTCAGTGGAATTTCGGCGGACTCGAGGGTTACGAGGCCAGCCGGCACCAGGGACTGCAGAATGGCCCGGCCGGGTAGCGGTATGGCGCCAGGCGCGGCCGCTGGATTACCAAGGTCAACGGGTGACTCGGGTATGGCCAAGCAAATCATCCTTGGCAAATGGGCCATGCTGGCCATTGGCGGATGAAAGGCCAACAAAAGCCCGACCAGCCCGACCAATAAGGCAATCGAGCCAGTTAGCAGCAAGCGTTGCGGCCAGTGAGCGCGCCGCTCTACCTTGCTTAGAGCGTGCATACGGCAAGCGCGATGAAGAATCCCATCAAGCCGCCGACGATGATTTGCGGCATGGTGTGCCCATGCACTTCCTTGACCGGCGTGAAGGGCGTGCTGCAATGCTTGGCCAGCTCGGTGCCCAGTTGATTGATAGCCCGCGCCTGGAGTCCGGCAGCACGACGGACGCCGACAGCGTCGCGAATAACCACCATGGTAAAGAAGAAAGACAAGACAAAAATATCACTCAACATGCCGCTGGTATAGGCGATGGAGGTGGTGATGGCCACCGACAGGGCGCTGTGGCTGGAGGGCATGCCGCCGGTTTTCCAGAATAGGGTAACGAGCACTTCCTTGAAACTGCCGGAAGGGTGCCGCAGCAAGCTAATCAGCGCCTTGGCGAATTGGGCGACAAACCAACTAGTAATGGCTGATAAAAACACCGGCTGCCTAAGCAAATTGACAAGCCCGAAAAGACTGATACCGTTATTCATTGTCCCAGTTTCCACCGTTCATCATTTTGGGATGAGGCCAGCCACTTGACCTCGCTGGAGCATAAACCTAGACTGACATAATGCACCAGAGTGGACAGGAATTTCTAGTAGGAACGGAGGATAACGGCCGGCGGGTGGACAAAATACTCCGCATCGCCTTGCCGGAACTGTCCCTGTCGCTGATTCACCGCTTGTTGCGGACCGGGAAAATCCGCCTCAACGACCAAAAAACAAGCGCCGCCGAGCGGGTGGCACCGGGTGACCGTCTGTTGGTCAACTGCCGGGCGGCGAGCGCCAGCCAGCTGGCTGCGGCGGGCAAGCACTGGCAGGCACGCCGCCAACCCGAGTCACTGCCCCCAGCCGCGGCCGGCCAAGCCGGCGCCAACGCCCTGACCGACCTCATCCTGTACGAAAACGACGACCTGGTCTTCGTGAACAAACCAAAGGGCTTGCTTACCCACGGGCCAGACGGGCTGGACAACCTGGCAGCGGCCTATCTGGCAACCAAGGTCAGCCAGTCGCTGGCCTTCCGGCCAGCCCCCCTCCACCGGCTGGACCGCAACACCAGCGGCCTCTTGGCCATCTCGGCCAGCCTGCGCGGCGCCCAGCTATTCAGCGCCGCCCTGGCGGCCGGGCAACTCCGCAAATCCTACCTGGCCCTGCTCGACGGCCAGCTGGACGGCGAGGCCACCTGGTCGAACCGGCTAGCCCGGGACAGCCAATCCCGCCAGACCAGGGTGACAAGCGATGGCCATGGCCAACTCGCCACCAGCCGGGTGACCAGCCTGGCCAGCACGGCCACCCATACCCTGGCGCACGTAGTAATCGAAAGCGGGCGCACCCACCAGATTCGAGTCCAGTGCGCCGCCCATGGCCACCCGCTGAGCGGCGACTGCAAATACGGCGGCTCAGCCCTGCCGGGTGGCTACCTACTGCATGCCTGGAAACTGCAATTCCCGGCAGGGCTGGAATTGGCCCTTCCCGCCACACTGGTGGCCCCACTGCCACTGGCTTTTCGCCAGGCGCTGGCCCAGCAGTTTGACTGCATAATCGAGCAAAATTGTCCTTTTTTGCTTGATTAGGAACCGCCCAGTCGATACCATTGTAAGCTGGAGGAAGATATGGCAGATCGTAATGTTACGCCGGCACGCTTCGCCCTTACTCCAGGACTGGTCATCCTGGTTATCGGCCTGGTTCTGGTCGGCGGTTTATTGCTGAGCAGTTTTTACGTGGTAGACCAGACGGAGCAAGCCGTCATCACCACCTTCGGGCGCTATACCGCCACCGAAGGTCCAGGTTTACACTTCAAGTTGCCTTTCGGCATCCAGAAGAATTTTAACGTCAAGACTACCCTGGTCCAGTCGGAGGAGTTCGGCTTCCGCACCGAGGAGCTGGGCATCGCCACCCGCTACTCCGACCAGCGCTACCCGGAAGAATCCAGCATGCTGACCGGCGACCTCAATATCGTCGACGTCGAATGGACCATCGAATATCGCATCAACGACCCCAAAGCCTGGATGTTCCACGCCGACGACAGGCATAAAACCATCCGCGACATCAGCCAGTCGGTCATCAACCTGCTGGTCGGCGACCGCGCCATACTCGACGTCATCGCTTCGCAACGCTCGGCCATCGAATACGAAGGCATGAGTATGATGAACGAAATCCTCGGCGGCTACGACATGGGCGTCGAGATCGTGGCTGTTCAGCTGCAGAACACCATCCCGCCGGCCGGCGTCCAGACCGCCTTCGAGGACGTCAACATGGCCATCCAGGACATGAACCGCCTCATCAATGAAGGCAAGGAAGCCTACAACCGCGAAATCCCGCGGGCCCGCGGCCAGGCCGACGCCATCGTCCAGGTGGCCCGCGGCTATGCCAGCGAGCGCGTCAACCGCGCCAATGGCGACGTGGCCCGCTTCAATTCGGTCTTTGAAGAATACCGACGCGCCCCGGCCATCACCCGCGAGCGCCTCTATTACGAGATGATCGAAGCCATCTTCGTCAACGAAAGCAACATCGAACTAATCGACGACAATCTCGGCAATGTGCTGCCCCTTCTTAATTTGGGCGGCGGCGCCACGGGGGTAAGGCCATGAAGAAACTGATTACAATTTTGGTCATACTGGCCGTACTGTTGATACTGTTCCTGATGATGGGGCCATTCTACGTCGTCGAGGAAGGCACCTTTGCCCTGGTGGTCCGTTTCGGCCGCATCCAGGAGGAAGTGACCCAAGCCGGCCTCCATTTCAAGGCGCCGTTCATCGATAACGTGGTGGTCTACAGCAAGAAGATCCGCTCCTGGGATGGCGAGCCGCAACGCATCCAGACCAAGGAAAACCAGTTCATTTATGTCGACGCCACCGCCCGTTGGCGCATCGTCAACCCGAAGCTGTTCTACGAAACGCTCACCACCATGCCGGAAGCCTACAACAAGCTGAACAACTTCATCGACAGCTCGGTACGCACCGTCATCTCGGGCAACTTCCTGCGCGAGGCCGTCCGCAACAGCAACATGATTAACACCTCCACCACCCGCGAATCCTTCGAGACCGGCGACGTGGAAGGCTCCGATTCGCTGCGCCAGTTGACCCAGACCGAAACCAACCAGGAACTGGTGGCCAAAGGCCGTCGCCAACTGTTCATGAATATCCTGGGCCTGTCCCAGCAGCAGTTAGGACAATTCGGGATCGAGGTCATCGACGTCATCCCGCGCCAGATCCGCTACAGCGAGGAACTGACGGCCAGCGTCTACGAGCGCATGATAAAGGAACGTAACCAGATCGCCCAGGCCTTCCGCTCCTTCGGCGAAGGCCGCAAGGAAGAATGGATCGGCCGTCAGGACAACGATATGCGGGCTATCTTGTCAGAAGCTTATCGCGAAGCCGAGACCATCAAAGGCGTGGCCGACGCTTCCGCCTCCCGGATTTACGCTGATTCCTACTCGCGCGACCCGGACTTCTTTGCCTTCTGGCGGGCCATCGAGTCCTACCGGCAGACCATGCCGCGTTTCACCAAGACGCTCAGCACCAGTGCCGAGTACTTCGACTTCCTGTTCAGCCCGAACGGCCGCTAGCAGGTTGTTGAAAAAGCCGGTTGCTTTTCCAACAACCTTAACAATTTCTCGCATAGCTTGTGCTATGCTGCGTAATTGTAAAGGTTTTTGAAGTGTTGAAAAGCCGCATTCGCGTTTTTCAACACCCTGCTAGAGCGACCTAGCTGGAAGCTGAACCATTGCCGCCAGCCCGGGACGACCAGGCTGGCGGTTTTCTTACCTGGAGCGATTCATGAGAACTATAATTAACCCTTGGATTGGGCAAGCCGGCTACAATTGCTTCGGCTGCGCGCCGCACAACGCCATCGGCCTGGGCATGCAATTCTCCGAAGACGGCGACGACATCGTCAGCCTGTGGCCAGTCGACGAACGCTACGCTGGTTTCAAGGGCGTGCTACACGGCGGCATCCAGGCCACCCTACACGACGAGATCGCCAGCTGGGTAGTCTTCATCAAGCTGAAAACCGCCGGCTACACCGAGGAACTGAATGTGCGCTACCTGTCGCCGGTCTACGTTAAAAACAGCCCGCTGACGCTGCGCGCCAGGCTGGCCGCCTCAACCGACAAGCGGGCGACGCTGGCCACGGTTTTGTACGACGCTAGCGGCAAGGCTTGCAGCGAGTCGACCGCCAGCTATGCCGTCGTGCCGGCCCATATCGCCGGCCGGATGTTCGCCTACCCCGGTATTGAGGCCTTTTTCGCCGCCGCTCCGGCGGACTGAGCGCCTTGCCCGGGCATCAAAAAGACGGGCCGCGCCACCCTGAGCAGGTGGCGCGGCCCGTCATGCCAGCAGTGCTGGCAAAAATGGGTAGAGCGTGGGATCAGTTCAGGAAGGCCAACATGACGCCGGCCGCGATGGCGCTGCCGATGACGCCGGCCACGTTGGGACCCATGGCGTGCATCAACAGGAAGTTGCCGGGGTTTTCCTTCTGGCCGACCACCTGCGAGACGCGGGCGGCCATCGGCACCGCCGAGACGCCGGCCGAGCCGATCAGCGGGTTGATCTTGCCGCCGGAAATGACGTTCATCAGCTTACCGAGCAACACGCCGGAAGCGGTACCGCAACTGAAGGCAAACAGCCCGAGCACGATGATCAGCAGGGTGCGCGGCTGCAGGAACTGGGCCGCGTTGGCGGTAGCGCCGACGGCAATGCCCAGGAAAATGGTCAGGATATTGATGAGGGCATTCTGAGCGGTATCGGACAAGCGGCCGGTGACGCCGGTCTCCCGGAAAAGGTTGCCGAGCATCAGGGAGCCTAAGAGCGGCACGGCCGAAGGCAGCAGCAAGCCGCAGAAAATGGTGACCGCGATCGGGAAGATAATGCGCTCGGTCTTGGAAACCTCACGCAACTGCTGCATGACGATCATGCGTTCCTTCCGGGTGGTCAGGGCGCGCATGATGGGCGGCTGGATGATCGGCACCAAAGCCATATAAGAATAGGCGGCGATAGCGATCGGGCCGAGCAGTTCCGGCTTGAGTCGGCTGGTCAGGTAAATGGCAGTCGGACCATCGGCGCCGCCGATGATGCCGATGGAGGCGGCGGCCTTCATGTCAAAGCCGAGCGACGGGAAGGCCACGCCGAGATAGTAGGCGATGATGAACGGAATGAAGATGCCGATCTGGGCGGCCGCGCCGAGCAGCATGCTCTTGGGATTGGCGATCATCGGCCCAAAATCAGTCATGGCGCCGACGCCTAGGAAAATGAGCGGCGGATAGATGCCGAACTTGACGCCGTAATACAGGTAATAAATCAAGCCGCCCGGCATGCCGTCGACCGGAGGCGAAAAAATGCCGCCCAGCGGCAGGTTAACCAGCAGCATGCCGAAGGCGATCGGTACCATCAGCAGCGGCTCGAATTTCTTGCCGATGCCCAGATAGAGAAGAATGCACGCGATAACGAGCATGATGATTTCGCCCGGAATAACTCCGAAGACCATCATCTCGCTCCGGGCGAAACCCGCCCAGCCGGTTTCCTGGAAAAATTCCAGAATGTTCTGCCACATAATATTATCCTATTCTGGCGCGTTCCGGAGGCCTCGGCCGCCGGAACGGCGCGATAATCACTGCAGGTCGATCATCGGATCACCGGTATTGACGGTGGTGCCGGCCTGAACCCTGATCTGGGAAACGCTGCCGTCGGCGGGAGCGCAGATCTCGTTCTCCATTTTCATGGCCTCGAGGATCAGCAAGACATCGCCGCGCTTGACGGCCTGGCCATTGGCCACCTTAATGGCCAGGATGGTACCCGGCATCGGCGCCTTGATGGAGCCGGCAGTGCCACCAGCCACCGGAACGGCTACCGGCTGGGCGACAGGCGCCGGTGCGGCATGGCTTACGGCGGCTACCGGAGCGCTGGCCACGGCCGGGCCACCGGCTAATTCCTCGACGCTGACATCATAGGACTGGCCATTGACGGAAACACGATATTTCTTGAGCATAAGATTCTCCTTTGACAATGCGTATCAGAATGAGCGACCGCGCGGAGCGCGGGCCAGACGATCGACGTGACCCCAGGCCGGCGTGCTGAGACCCGTTTTCTGGATGGCCGCGATGCGGAAGCTGCCGACCGCCTGGCCAGTCGCCGCCGCGATGGCCGCGGCGATGACCGCCACCAACGGTCCGTTGATGCCCGGGCTTGAGGTGGCTTGGCCGCCGGCGGCGGCAACATGGGGGACGGGCGTGGTTTTTTTCGTGAAAATGACCCGCATCAGGCTGATTCCCAGCGCGATCAGTATCAAAGACGCGAAAACCGTACTTATACCTATCAGAAGCAAAGTCCATGGCGACATACCGTTCTCCTGTCAGACTGGGAAATTGCCATGTTTCTTGGCAGGCCTGGTCTCGCGCTTGCCGGCCAGCATGGTCAGGGCGGTGGCCAGGCGGATCCGGGTATCGGCCGGATCGATGACGTCGTCGACGTAGCCGCGCACCGCCGCCTTGTAGGGATTGGCGAAGCTGCGTTTGTACTCTTCGATCATTTCCTTGCGAGTGGCGTCCGGATTAGCGGCCTCGTCGATCTCCTTCTTGAAGATGATGTTGGCGGCGCCGTCCGGTCCCATGACGGCGATCTCGGCGCTGGGCCAGGCGAAGACCTGGTCGGCGCCTAGGTGGCGCGAGCACATGGCGATGTAGGCCCCGCCGTAGGCCTTGCGCACGATGACGGTGATCTTGGGCACGGTGGCCTCGGAATAGGCGTACAGCAGCTTGGCGCCGTGGCGGATGACGCCGGCGTGTTCCTGGCCGACGCCAGGCAGGTAGCCGGCCGTATCGGTCAGGGTAACCAGCGGGATGTTAAAGGCATCGCAGAAGCGGATAAAGCGGCTGGCCTTGTCCGAAGCGTTGATGTCCAACACGCCGGCCATGATCTTGGGCTGGTTGGCGACGATACCGACCGGCTTGCCGCCGAGGCGGGCGAAACAGGTGACGATATTCTGGGCGTACAGCGGCTGGATCTCGAAGAAATCGCCGTCGTCGAAGACCTGGCGAATGACGTCCCGGGTATCATAGGGTTTGTTCGGGGCATCCGGGATGACGGCGGCCAAGGCCGGCAAGGAGCGCTTAACATCGTCGCTAGTCACGGCCACCGGCGGATCCTCAACGTTGTTCTGCGGCAGGTAGGACAGCAGCTTGCGGATTCCGTCCAGCGTCTCCTGCTCGTTTGAGAACATCAGGCTGGCGCAACCGGAGGTCTGGCTGTGCACCAGAGCGCCGCCGAGGGCCTCGGCGGTCACGTCCTCGCGGGTGACGGCCTTGATGACCTGCGGCCCGGTGATGAACATGTTGGCCGTCTTGTCGACCATGATAGTGAAGTCGGTCAGGGCCGGCGAATAAACGGCGCCGCCGGCGCAAGGGCCCATGATGACCGATATCTGCGGGATGACGCCGGAGGCCAGCGTGTTGCGGTAGAAGATATCGCCGTAACCGGACAGGGCGTCGACGCCTTCCTGGATGCGGGCGCCGCCGGAATCGTTGATGCCGACGCAGGGGCAGCCGATCTTCATGGCCAAGTCCATGGCCTTGCAGATCTTGGCGGCGTGCATCTCGCCCAACGAGCCGCCGACGACCGTGAAATCCTGAGCGAAGACCGTCACTATCCGCCCGCTGACGGTGCCATAGCCGATGACCACGCCCTCGCCGGGAGCCTCGGTTTTATCCATACCCAAATCGACGGCGCGGTGCTCGACAAAGGCGTCAACCTCGGTAAAGCTGCCGGCATCGAGCAGACTCTCGATGCGCTCGCGGGCCGTCATCTTGCCCTTGGCGTGCTGCGCCTCGACGCGCTTCGGCCCGCCGCCGGCGCTGATCTTATCGCGCCGGAGCTTCAATTCTTTCAGTTTCTCGTTCATATTGAGGGTACTCCCGTTCAAAAAACGTCTATCTGGCTGTTGAAAAACCGCAGGCGATTCTTCAGCGCTTCCAAAACTGCTACGTCCCGCCATTGACAAGCGCGCAGCAGACACATGCCTCAACTCGGATGTCTCACACCGTCAAACCACTCTACCACGGCTGGACTGGCTTGGTAAGGGCTAGCCCGATCAATCACGCTGGCTAAGCTCAATGAGCACGCCGTTGGTCGACTTGGGATGCAGGAAGGCGATCTTGGCGCCGCCGGCGCCGTAACGCGGCTTCTCGTCGATCAAGCGCACGCCCTTGGCCTTCAGTTCCGCCAACGCCGCCTCGATGTCGTCCACCCGGAAGGCGATATGCTGCAGGCCCTGGCCCTTGGCCTCGATGAACTTGGCGATCGGACCATCCGGCTCGGTCGATTCCAGCAACTCGATTTCGGTATCGCCCACCGGCAGGAAGGCCACCCGGACCTTCTGGTCGGCGACAGTTTCGGTGCCGTGCAGTGTCAGGCCGAGAATATCGGTGTATACCTTGAGGGTCTCGTCGAGATTGGCGACAGCGATGCCGATATGGTCAATTCTTCCCGTCATGCGTTTCCTCCTCAGGAATTGAAATGAGCGGATTTTGATACCGCCAGGACAGTGCCGAACAATTCGTCGAGCGCTTGATAAAAATCCCGCTCCCGGCGCACCACGCCGCCGGCTAGGCGGGCTAAGGCCGCTTCCACAATATCGGCGTCGAGGAAGGCCAGCAGCCGGTCGGAAACGGTATTGCGCAATTCCCAGGCGGTATTGTCGCAGCGATGCTGTTCCAGCAAGCCGGTGGCCAGCAGCAGCCCATAATGACTTTTTATTTCGTCAACCAGGGCGGCGACGCCTTCTCCCTGCTCGGCCACGGTCAGCAGCACCGCCGGGATGCGCAGGTGGGCATGGTGTGGATCGTCGAGCAATTTGGCGACGTGATGGGTGCCGCTTACGGCGGCCCGGTCCGTGGCCGGCGCCGTTGCGGTTTCAGCCTGGCCGGCGGCCCGGTAGAGGTCGGAAAAGCGGGTGGCCGCGCCGTTCAGGACGGCGGCCTCCAGCATGGCCTTGGTCTCGCGCACCACCCGCTCGGCGCCGTCGCGGTCGGCCTTATTGACGCAGAAGACGTCGCCGATTTCCATGACGCCGGCCTTGATGGCCTGGATGTCGTCGCCCAGCCCAGGCACGGCTACCAGCACCACCGTATCGGCGCAGCGCACGATATCGACCTCGCTCTGGCCGACGCCGACCGTCTCGACGATGATATCGTCGAAGCCGGCGGCATCGACCGCCCGAATAGTCTCGGCCACGGCCCGCGACAGGCCTCCCAGATGGCCGCGGCTGGCCAAGCTGCGGATGAAGACGCCCTCGTCGGTAGCGTGCCGCATCATGCGGATGCGGTCGCCCAGGATGGCGCCGCCGGTGAAGGGGCTGGAGGGGTCGATGGCCAGCACCGCCACCCGCCGACCGCGGCCGCGTAACTGGCCGATGATCTTGTCTGTCAGGGTGCTCTTGCCGGAACCGGGCGGTCCGGTGATGCCGATGATGTGCGCCCGACCGGTACGCTGGTGCAGCACCGACAGCAGGCCGAGTCGCGCTATATCCTGGCGCTCGATCTGGCTAATCAGGCGGGCCAACTGGCGGGTATCGAGTCTGTCGCTCTGGTCGGACGGTGAGTCGGGCATGATAGTCGTGGACAACCCCTCAGCGTTTCAGGTTGTTGCGGATGAACTCGATGGTGGTGGCCGTGGTGGTGCCGGGGGTAAAAATCTCGGCAATGCCGGCGGCCTTGAGGCCGGCGATATCCTCGTCCGGGATGACGCCGCCACCGATGACCAGCACGTCGTCCAGCTTCTGCTCGTGCATCAATTCCATGACGCGCGGGAACAGGTGATTATGGGCGCCGGACAGGATGCTCATGGCGACGACATCGACGTCTTCCTGCAGGGCGGCGCTGACGATCTGCTCCGGGGTCTGGCGCAGTCCGGTATAGATGACTTCCATGCCGGCGTCGCGGAGGGCGCGGGCGATAACTTTGGCGCCGCGGTCATGGCCATCGAGGCCGGGCTTGGCGACCAATACTCGTATCTTCTGTTCCATCGTTCTTCTCCCGTTACAGAATGACTTTCTGCTGATACTCGCCGAATACGCCGCGCAGGACATCGCAGATTTCGCCCAGGGTGGCGTACTTGCGCACCGCGTCCAGGATGCAGGGCATCAGGTTGTCGTGGCCGATAGCGGCCTGCTTGAGCACCGCCAAGGCAGCCGTCACGGCCGGGTTGTCGCGCTGGGCGCGCAGGTCGCGCAGTTTCTGGGTCTGCTGGGCGCCGACCACCGGATCGACCTTCAAGAGGCCAGTCGGCGGCGCTTCCTTGATCTGGAATTTGTTCATGCCGACCACGACGCGATCGCCGGCCTCGATATCCATCTGGTAGGCGTAGGAGGCGTCCTGGATTTCCTGCTGGACGTAACCGCGCTCGATGGCCTTGACGGCGCCGCCCATGGTATCGATGCGGGCGATATATTCGAGGGCTTCCTTTTCGATGCGGTCGGTCAGGCTCTCCACGTAGTAGGAGCCGGCCAGGGGGTCGATGGTCTCGGCCGCGCCGGACTCGTAGGCCACGATCTGCTGGGTGCGCAGGGCGATGCGGACCGAGGCCTCGGTGGGCAGGGCCAGGGCTTCGTCCTTGGAATTGGTGTGCAGCGACTGGGTGCCGCCGAGCACGGCCGCCAGGGTTTGGATGGCGACGCGCACGATGTTGTTCTCGGGTTGCTGGGCGGTCAGGGTGGAGCCGCCGGTCTGGGTATGGAAGCGCAGCATCCAGCTCTTGGGGTTGGCGGCCTTGAAGCGGTTTTTCATGATGCTGGCCCAGACCCGGCGGGCGGCGCGGAACTTGGCGACTTCCTCAAAGAGGTCGTTGTGCGAGTTGAAGAAGAACGACAGCCGCGGGGCGAAGTCATCGACGCTGAGGCCGGCCTGGATGGCGGCGTCGACATAGGCGATGCCGTCGGCGATGGTGAAGGCCACTTCTTGCGAAGCGGTCGAGCCGGCTTCGCGGATATGGTAGCCGGAAATGGAAATGGTGTTCCAGTTCGGCACGTCCTGGGAGCAGTAGGCGAAAATGTCGGTAATCAGGCGCATCGACGGCTCGGGCGGAAAGATGTAGGTGCCGCGGGCCACGTATTCCTTGAGGATATCGTTCTGGATAGTGCCGTTCAGCTTGTCGGGCGTGACGCCCTGCTTCTCGGCCACGGCGATATACATGGCCAGGAGGACGGCGGCCGGCGCGTTGATGGTCATCGAGGTGGAGACCTTGTCCAGCGGGATGCCTCCAAACAGGATTTCCATGTCGGCCAACGAGTCGATGGCCACGCCGACCTTGCCGACCTCGCCTTGCGACAGGGCATGGTCCGAATCGTAGCCGATCTGCGTCGGCAGGTCGAAGGCCACGGACAGGCCGGTGGTACCCTGCTCCAGTAAGAATTTATAACGCTTGTTGGATTCCTCGGCGGTGCTGAAGCCGGCGTACTGGCGCATAGTCCAGAGGCGGCTGCGGAACATGGTGTTCTGAACGCCGCGGGTATAGGGATACTCGCCGGGGAAACCGAGTTTGTCCATATACTTAAGGTTTTCAGTGTCCAGCGGCGTATACAGCCCCTTGATGGGAGCATTGGAGCCGGTGGTGAATTGCTTTTTCCGTTCCGGAAACTTGGCGCCGGACTTCTGGACGCCAGCCTGGTAGGCCTCGTTGGCTTTGGTGATTTCAGCCGTGTCGTTCATGCTTGCTCCCTGCATTGAATTGGATAAACCCGCTGGCTGTCAGCCCTTTCTGATGGCCCCCGGCCCGCAGTCTGCCGCCGCCGGCCCGGGGGCGGCGACGGTGGGCTCAGCGCGGTGGCCAGCCCGCAACTGCCCGGAAGTAGCCCGGAACAGCGCGGGTCGCCTCGCTCAGGTGGCTACCTTGGCCGCGGCCGCCAGCTCGAAGCCCTGGCGCAGCGCCTGTAGATTCAAGTCTTCGGTGCCCTGCGGAACCCGGTTGCGCACTGCCAGCTCCAGGGTCGCCGGCTTAACGATGCCGGACAGGCCGGCCAGGACGCCGAGGGCGACGATATTGGCCACCACCTTCTTGCCGATGACCGTGGCGGCGGTATCCAGGATGGGCACCCGGACGGTGCGGGCCGCGATGTCGGCAGTAGCCTCGACCGAGGAATCCAGGATGATGAGGCCCTTGCCCATCAGCTTGCCGTAGGTCCGGTAAGCCTCGGCCGTCAAGGCCAGCAGGTAATCCGGATCGGTGGCCTTGGGATAGTCGATATCGGACTCGGAGATGACCACTTCGGCCTTGCTGGCGCCGCCGCGGGCCTCGGGGCCGTAGCTCTGGGTCTGGACAGCGTTCTTGCCGTCAAGGATGGCGGCTTCCGCCAACACGATGCCGGCCAGCAGCAAGCCCTGGCCGCCGGAACCGCTTAGTCTGAATTCTGTGCGCATTCGCGTGTTCCTCCCTTGAAGCTGTCGAATTTGCGTTGCACCTGGGCGACCAACTGGTCGTAGGCGGCGGTAAATTCCTGGTCGGGCTTGTTGTAGAGCTCGCCCACCAGGAACTTGCCGGCCAACTTGTCCGGGGTCATGACCGCGGCAGCCTTGACGTTGACGGCGCTGTCCTTGAACCAGTTGAGCATATCCACCACGGTGCCGAACTTGTTGCGCCGGCCAAGGTAGGTTGGGCACTGGGTAACGGCTTCGACCACCGAGAAGCCCTTGTTCTGGAGCGCCTGAAAGATCAGGTCTTCCAGCAGCTTGGCGTGGTAGGCGGTGCCGCGGCCGACGTACGTGGCGCCAGCCGCGATGGCCAGATTGGCCAGATCGAAGCTGCGCTCGGTATTGCCGTAGGGCGCGGTGGTGCCGATCATGCCCTTGGGCGTCATCGGCGAGAACTGGCCGGAGGTCATGCCGTAGATATTGTTGTTCATGACGATAGTGGTGATATCGATATTACGGCGGGCGGCGTGAATAAAGTGGTTGCCGCCGATGGCCGTACAGTCGCCGTCGCCGGTCATGACGATGACCTTGAGCTCGGGTCGCGACAGCTTGACGCCGGTGGCGAAGGCCAAGGCGCGGCCGTGGGTGGTGTGCAGGGTGTCAAAATCCAGGTAGCCCGGGGCGCGGCTGGAGCAGCCGATGCCGGACACCACTACCACCTTGTTCTTGTCGAGGTTCAGCCGGGTGATGGCCCGCACCAGCGCGCCGGTAACAGTCCCGTGGCCGCAGCCAGGGCACCAGATGTGCGGCAGCCGCTGTTCGCGGAAGTATTTCATGCTTTCGCTCATTTCCGTCCTCCCACGATAGCTTCCAGGACTTCTTCCGGCCGGAAGAGCTCGCCGTTGACCTTAGTCAGGCTTTCGACCGGGGCGCGGCCACCGACGATGCGCTGGATTTCCAGCACCAGCTGCCCCATGTTCATTTCCGGCACGATAATGCGCTTTACCCGGCCGGCCAGCTCGTCCAGAACGGTTTCCGGGAAGGGCCAGATGGTCTTGGGCCGGAACAGGCCGGCCTTGATGCCTTTAGCCCGGGCCTGGCGGACCGCCGACAGCGAGGACATGGCGCTGGAGCCGAAGGCCACTACCAAGAGCTCGCAGTCATCGGTGCTTTCGGTAAAGTAATCGCGGATCAGCGGCTCAGCCTTCTCGACCTTGCGCATCAGGCGACGGATGGAAGCGTTGGCGATGTCGCCGCGATTGGTCGGGAAGCCGGTCTCGTCGTGGAACAGGCCGGTAACATGGTAGCGGAAACCGTCGCCGAAGCTGGCCATCAAGGGCACGCCGCCGTCCTGGTCGGCCGCGAAAGGCAGATAGTTGGCGCGGGACTGTGGTTTCTGGCGGTCGACTATGGTAACCGAGCCGGGTTCGGGCAGCACGACCTTCTCGCGCATGTGGCCGACCACCTCGTCGGTCAGGACGATGACCGGCACGCGGTATTCCTCGGCGATATTAAAGGCCTTGACGGTCAGGTCGAAGCATTCCTTGACGTTGCCGGGAGCCAACACCACGATCGGATGGTCGCCATGGGTTCCCCAGCGGGCTTGCATGACATCGCTCTGGGCCGGTGAGGTCGGCATGCCGGTAGACGGCCCGACGCGTTGGACGTTGATGATAACGATCGGCACTTCGGTCAGGGCGGCGTAGCCGATGTTTTCCTGCATCAGCGAGAAACCCGGGCCGGAGGTGGCGGTCATGGCCTTGCGCCCGGTCAGGGAGGCGCCGATGATGGCGGCGATGGAACCGATCTCGTCTTCCATCTGGATGAACTTGCCGCCAATCTTGGGCAGTTCGGTGGCGCAGATCTCAGCCACCTCGGTGGATGGGGTAATCGGATAGCCAGCGTAGAAATCCATGCCGGCGGTAATGGCGCCCAGGGTGCAGGCCTCGTTGCCCTGCATCAGTTTGACATTAGTCATGTTCAGCCTCCGGCGGTATGGCGTAGTCCCGATTGGACGCATCGACGCTAGGCGGGTCAACCACGCCCTTTTCCCGGATCTCGATGGCGAAATCGGGGCAGCGCAGCTCGCACAGCTTGCAGCCAATGCACTGCTCGGCCTTCTCGACAAAAACCTTGCCGTTGCGGAGGGCCAACACCTGCTTGGGGCAGAAGGCGACGCAAATATTGCAGCCCTTGCACCAGCGCTCGCGAATGACATGTTCGAAAGTCTTTTTCTGTTCGCTCATAGTCCTACACTCGTTGGTTTGTCCGCAAGCGGAGGAGTCCCAAACGGCAGACTCGGGTTCACCGGGCGCGGATCTTGTTATCAGCATATAATAGAATGAGGACTATGTCAAAGGCTATTCAGCTTGATAATTGAAATTCATGGTTCAACTATTGAAATTTTGATGGCTTTTTATAGCAAATAGTAAAACAGGCTGGCATTTCGTGTCAGATTCTGCTAGAATCTGGCCGGCGGCGCATCCTTGCCAAAATTCATCCCGGCAAAGCGCAGCATGACGGTTGGGCCAGTCAGTCTGGCAGCGTGCCCAACCCTAAAAAGGGGGATTCTATGGCATCAGGCACAATTATGATCCGGGATTTGACGCTGCGCGATGGGCAACAATCGCAGTTTGCCACCCGCATGACTCAGGCGCAGGTCGACCGCGTCCTGCCCTACTACCGCCAGGCCGGCTTTTACGCCATGGAAGTCTGGGGCGGGGCGGTGCCGGACTCGATCATGCGTTACCTGAATGAAAATCCCTGGTTCCGACTTGAATCGATCCGCGACGGCGTCGGCGGCGCCTCCAAACTGACGGCCCTGTCGCGCGGCCGCAACCTGTTCGGCTACAACCCCTACCCCGATTCGGTTATCGAAGGCTTTTGCCGCAATTCCATCAAGTCCGGCATCGACATCATGCGCATCTTCGACGCCTTGAACGATACCGACAATCTGGCTTCCAGTATCCGCTTCGTCAAAGAAAACGGCGGCCTGGCCGATTGCGCCGTCTGCTACACGGTCGACCCGAAATTCAGCCGCGGCGACCGGATCAGGGCCTTCTTCTCGGGCAAGAAGCTGCCGCACCGGATCTTCGATATCGCCTACTACGTGGCCAAGGCCAAGACCATGGTGGCCATGGGCGCCGACATGATTACCATCAAGGACATGGCCGGCCTGGTCGATCCGGCGGCCAGCGCCACCCTAGTCAAGGCGCTCAAGGACGCCGTCAGCGTGCCGATCGACCTGCACACCCATTGCACGCCCGGTTATGGCGTGGCCAGCCTACTGATGGCCATGGTCAACGGCGTCGACATCGTCGATACGGTCATCATGAATTTCTCCGGCGGCCCGGCCGCGCCGGCCTGGGAAATCATCCAGCTGTTCGCCGATATCCTGAAACTCGGCACCGGCGTGGACAAGGCGGCGGTCGGGCAGATCAACCGCGAGCTGCGCTCCGTCCGGCTGGAGCTGGCCAAGTTTGACCAGTACAAGCGCCTGCCGCCGGAAGTCGACCTCAGTACCTATAGCATGGCCCCCGACCTAGCCAACCTGTTTGCCGACGCCGCCGAGGCCGCCGTGCGCGGCAAGCCCCAGCGGGTGCTCGAGCTCTGCCAGGCCATCGAGGCGGCGTTCAACTACCCCGAGCCGGACAAGATCGTCCAGCATGCCCAGATCCCCGGCGGCATGTACACCAACATGCTGGCCCAGCTTCAGGAATACAAGCTGGAGCACCATGTTAAGGAAGTATTGCAGGCCGTGCCGCTGGTACGCCTCGACGCCGGCATCCCGCCGCTGGTGACGCCGACCAGCCAAATCGTCGGCTCCCAGGCCGTCAGCAACGTGGTTGACCGCGCCCAGGGCAAGCCGCCCTACAGCACCGTCTCGAAAAATTTCATCGACCTGGTGCGCGGCTCGTACGGCAAGACGCCCTTCCCGATCGACCCGGACTTCCGCCAGAAGATCGCCGGGGTGCGCCAGGAAACGGCCTATGACACCAGTAAATACCAGAAACAGGCTAATCCCGTCCAGGCCGATTGCGGCGGCCGGCCGTTGGCCAAGGATGAAAAAGAGGAACTGCTGCTGGAGCTATTTCCGAGCGTGGCCAACAAATTCCTGCGCTACAGCCGCGAGCAGGAATTCAAGGCTGGCGGCGGCAATTATGGCGGCGGCAGTCTCGGCGGCGCGGTGACCGTAGCGGCCGTAATAGAGTTCCATCCCACGTCGCCGTACCCGGACGAATTCTGGTACGGCCTGGCGGCGTACGCCGGCAGTTAAGATTTGCTCGCGCCTCGTTAGCCGCCCCCTCCAGCGCCTTCCTAACAGGGTGTTGAAAAACGCGGATGCGGCTTTTCAACACTTCAAAAGCCGGTACAATTACGCAGCATAGCGCAAGCTATGCGAGGAATTGTTAAGGTTGTTGAGAAAGCAACCGGCTTTTTCAACAACCTGCTAAGCAGGTGTCCGCTTACGCCGCTGGCTGGTGTCGGCCAGCCCAAAAATAAAAGCCTTCTCGCCGGCTGGAAGCAGGCGAGAAGGCCAGATGGCGCGATGCGGCCGCCGCTTAGGCTCGGGTCCCAGCCACCAAACCGTTGTGGCGCAGCAGGGCGTCGATACTGGGGTCGCGGCCCCGGAAGGCCTTGAAGCTCTCGGCGGCCGGGCGGGAGCCGCCCATGGCCAGCACCTCGTCCCAGAATTTACGGCCCGTGACCGGGTTGGCACCGCCGGCTTCCTCAAAGGCGCTGTAGGCGTCGGCCGACAGGACTTCGGCCCACTTGTAGCTGTAGTAACCGGCCGCGTAACCGCCGGCGAAAATGTGGCTGAAACTGTTCGGGAAGCGATTGTAGGCCGGGTGGCGGATGACGGCCACTTCGCGGCGCACCGTGTCGAGCAGTTTCAGCCAATCACCCTGGTCGGCGTCAAAATCACTGTATACCAGCATATCGAAGATGCCGAATTCCAGCTGGCGGACCATCTGCATGGCGGTCAGGAAATTCTTGGCGGCGTACATCTTGTCGAACAAGGTCTTGGGTAGCGGCGCGCCGGTATCGACATGGGCGCTCATCTGCTGGACCATGTCCCATTCCCAGCAGAAATTCTCCATGATCTGGCTGGGCAACTCGACGGCATCCCACTCGACGCCGCCGATACCGGATACGGGCAGCTCGTCAATGCGGGTCAGCATGTGCTGCAGGCCGTGGCCGAACTCGTGGAACAAAGTAGTAACCTGGTCATGGGTAAACAAGGCCGGCTTGCCGCCGACTGGGGCGCTGAAGTTAGTGGTCAGGTAGGCGATCGGCTTCTGGATACTGCCGTCGGCCAGGCGGCGGCGGCCACGGGCGTCGTTCATCCAGGCGCCGGCCCGTTTGCCCTCGCGGGCATAGAGGTCAAAGTAGAAGCCGGCAAAGACCAGGCCGTCCTTGACCAAGTCGAAATAGCGGACGTCTGGGTGCCAGACCGGCGCCTGACCGGGGACGACATCGACGCCATACAAGGTCTTGACGACATTGAACAGGCCGGCTACGGCCTTGGGTTCGGGGAAATATTGCTTGACTTCCTGGTCAGAAAAATCATACAGGGCCTGGCGCATCTTCTCGCCCACGTAGGTGGTATCCCAGGCTTCCAGCTGGGGTATTGCCAGGTTCTGGCGGGCAAAGTCGGCCAGCTCGGCGAATTCCTTAACGGCGAAGGGCTTGGAGCGGGCGGCCAAGTCGCGTTCAAAAGCCAGCACCTGGGCGGCTGATTCAGCCATCTTTGTCTCGACCGACAGGCTGGCATAATCCTTGAAGCCAAGCAGGCTGGCCTTTTCCCGGGTCAGTTGCAGCCGTTCGCGGATGATCGGCGCGTTGTCGAATTGCTGGGGCTCAAATTCGGCGGCCCGCTTGACGTTGGCCGCGTAAATCTGTTCGCGCAGCGCGCGCTGGTCAGCGTACTGCATCAGCGGAAAATAGGAGGGAAACTGCAAGGTGATTTTATAGCCAGTCTTGCCATCCTTCTTGGCGGCCTCGCTGTACATGATCAGGGCATCCTCGGGGATGCCGGCCAACTCGGCTTTGCTTTCGATGAACAGGCTGAAGGCATCGGTGGCATCGAGGACGTTCTCGCTGAATTTGGCGCCTAACTCGGATAAACGCTGCTCGATGGCGGCAAAACGCTGCTTCTGGTCGACGCTCAACTCGGCGCCGGACAGGCGGAAGTCCCGCAGGGCGTTCTGGACCGTGGTGCGGCGGGCCAGCGGCCAGGCGGCGTAATCCGGCCGAGCGGCCAAGGCTTTATACTTGGCGTACAGCTCCAGATTCTGGCCGAGTTCGGAAAAGAAGACCGAAATCTTGGGCAAGTTGGCGTTGTATTCCTTGCGCAACTCGGGGGTGTTGACCACGGCGTTGATGTGGTCAACCGCGCCCCAGGCGCGCCCGATTTTCTCGGTGGCATCCACCAGCGGCTCGACGACGGTCGACCAGGCGGCGGCGGCAGTATCGCCGGTAACGGTCTTGATGGTCTGCCGGGCGGCCGCCAGCAATTCGTCGATGGCCGGCGTGATATGTTCCGGTTTAATCTGGGCAAAAAGTGGCAGATCGCTGAAATCCAGCAAGGGATTAGATGGCATGGGAACCTCCAGGATGAAGTAGCGTGAATATGGGCTGATTATACAATACCAATGACCAAATGGAAAGATGAACGTTCAGTTTTTCTGAACGAATTTGAGGCTCAACCCAGCCGCTTCTTGACGGTTTTATACCAGAACAGGCGCAAGGCCTCCGCCATACGATAGAGGCCGTACCAAAACGGACGCAAGGGCAGGTCCCAGGCGCCGGCGTAGTGCCTGACTTGGCCACCGAAACCGGTTTTGAAGCGATACAGGCCAGCCATGGGATGGGTTGGATCCTCGACCGGCGGGATACCGTAAAAATCGTATTCGCTACAACCGGCCAGCTTGGCGGCCTTGATAGCCGCCCATTGCAGCAGATAGGCGGGCATCAGGTTGCGCTTGAAGTCACTCGACGCGCCGTACAGGTAGACGGCCTGGCGGCCATAGAACAGGGTGACAATCGAAGCCAGCGCCTGACCGTCGTGCCGGGCCACCCAGACGCGGACATCCGGAACAATGGCCGTGTCCAGCGGCGCCGCCGCGCCGTGGCTGGCCGTGGCCAGCAGCTTAAGATAGTAGGCTTTGGCGTGCAAGGCGATGCGATCGCGCTTGGCGGTGGCCTGATACAAATCATAAAACGTCGCGATGGCCGTCTGGTCGGCGGCGGCGGTTCCGCTTTCCACGGCCGCCGCGACGCCTTTTTTCTCGGCCAGCTTGATGTTATAGCGCCATTTGGGCTTCATGGCCGCCAGCAACTGGTCTTCGCCAGGCGACAGGTCGAGCACCACCGTGTCTGGGGGTTGGACATCGGCCGCCTTGCGCAACGGTGCGGACAAGACGAGGCGCTGCACGCTGGCCGCATCGACTGGAGGAGTAATTTCCGCCCGGAACCAGGCTGGGTCGAAACGGATAGCCAGGCAAGCGCCTGGCAGCAGCGGCCGCAACTGCCGGCCTACGGCGCACAACCAGCTACTGGGGTCGTCCACCGGCTCGACGCAGTCCGGGCCGTGCGGGATGTAGGCCAGGCTGAGGCCGGCCGGCAGGCGGTGTACCAGGACGGACAGGCGCAGCGGCTGATTGCTGCCTGGTATGGTCAGCTCGGCGGCCAAGGACTGCACGCCCGGCCGTTGCTTGAAGGCCGCCCAGAAATCGCTCTGTAGAAACGAGCCCGCCGGGTAGCACTGATCGGCGGCCGCGGGCGGGCTACGCGGTCGATCTTCAGGGTTGGGCATCAAGCGTCAACCCACCGCGCCATCAACGACCCGCTGGCAGACCAGGGCTTGGCCGTTGACCTGCAACTCGGCCGCACCGACCAGCACCCGTCCGCCCGCGGTCCGGATCGGCACCGAGAAAAAGCTGTCGATATCGATTTCGCCGGGCACGGGCGAATCGGCCGGAGTACCGGCCAGTAGGACGCGACTGCCCGGTACTCCGGCGGTGGCGTCCAGCACCTCGCACTGTTCCTGGACATCGGCGCCCTTGATGCTGGCGGCCAGCAGCATGCCGGCGCTGACCGTGCCGCGCAGCTTGGCCGGCTTCAGGTTATTGGCCAGGACGATATGCTTGCCGAGCAGTTCCTCGGGTTTGTAAAACGGCACCAGACCGGAAACGATGACCCGTTCATTACCGCTGCCGTCATCGAGGGTCTCGATGTACAGTTTGTCGGCCTTGGGATGTTGCTCGATTTTGACGATCTTGGCGACGCGCAGGTCTATCAGTTTGGCGAAACGTTCCTCGACCGGCAGATCGGCGTACGGCAGGGGCTTGGGCTCGGCTACCGGCGGGGCGACGACTGGGCTGGCGGTAGCGGCTGTAGTGGCGCTGGCCGGGGCGACAGCCGCGCCCGCTTTGCCGCCAGCCGGCGCGGCCGACGACGCGGCCGACGATTTGTCGTGCTGGCGCTGGCTGCGCTCCTTCTGGCTGCCGGCATAGCGCTCGCGCAACTCGTCGATCTGCTTGGGATCGAGCTTGGCGAACAGGACGTCGGGGGTGCTGATGCGGGTCAGGCCCTGCAGTCGGCCCAGATCGAACCAGTCCAGAGTTTTTCCGGACACGGTGGCCTTACCGGAATCCAGCGTCAGGCCGAAGAAGCCGGCCAGCTTGGACATGGCCTGCGGCATGTAGGGATGCATGATGATGGCTAGGTCGCGCAGGACGTAGCACAGGTCGGACAGCAGGCTGTCGGCCTTGGCCGGATCCTCGGTGCGGGCCTTCCAGGGCGCGGCGTCCTGGAAACGCTTGTTGGCCAGGTCGGCGATCTGGAAGGCCAGGCGGAAGGCGTCGCGCAGATCGGCCCGCTCTAGCCGCTGCCCGATCTCGCCTTCCAGGCGGCGGACTTCCAGCCAGAAGGCCTCGTCCGGCTGGCCGACGGGGATGGCACCTGAGTAAAAGCGGTCGATGAAGGCCAGGGTGCGGTTGGCCAGGTTACCAAGATTGCCGATCAGCTCGCCATTGACCTTTTCCAGGAAATCCGACCAGGTAAAGGTAAAATCACTCTTCTCGGGCCGATTGTAGAAGATATAGAAGCGCCAGACGTCGGCCGGGATGCCGGTTTCCATGACGTCGGTGCCGAAGACGCCGATGCCCTTGCTCTTGGAAAATTTACCTGACTCGTAGTTGAGGTACTCGGAGCTGGACATGTGGTGCAGCATCGTCCAGGGGCGGCCGGAGGCCAGCAGGGTGCTCGGGAAAATCACGGTATGGAAGGGGATATTGTCCTTACCGATGAACTGGAACAGTTCAACGTTGGCCGGGTCCTGCCACCAGGAACGCCAATCCATGCCGTTCTCGTCGGCCAGGGTGGCGGCGATGGAAATATAACCGATTGGCGCGTCGAACCAGACGTAGAAAACCTTGTCCTCGAATCCGGCCTTGGGCACCGGGATGCCCCACTTCAGGTCCCGGGTGATGGCGCGCGGCTTGAGCCCGTCGCGGATCCAGGCCTGGGTCATCTGGATAGCGTTGTTGGCCCAGAAGCCGTCGTGGCTGGCCTTCTGCATCCAGGCTTCCAGCTTGGGCCGGATGGCCGGCAGGTCGATATAGAGGTGCCGCGTGCTCTTGGGGTGCGGTGTCTGGCCGCAGACCGAGCAGCGCGGCTCTTTAAGGTCGGTCGGGTCGAGCAGCTTGCCGCACTGCTCGCACTGGTCGCCGCGGGCGTCGGCGTAGCCGCAGTGCGGGCAGTTGCCGCGCACGTAGCGGTCGGCCAGAAAGCGGTCGCAGGCCGGGCAGAACAGCTGCTCGATGGTCTCTTCCCGGATGTAGCCGGCCTGGTCGAGGTCATGGAACAGGCCCTGGACGATCTCGGTCTGCCGAGGGGTGCTGGTGCGGCCGAACTTGTCGAAGGCGATGCCGAACCATCGGTAGATATCGCGATGGATGGCGAAGAAGCGGCCACACAGTTCGGCCGGGCTGACGCCCTCTTCCTGGGCTTTGGTCTCGGTAGCGGTGCCGTACTCGTCGGTACCGCAGATGTAAAGGGTCTCGAAACCGCGCAGCCGGCAGCCGCGGGCATAGACATCGGCCGACAGGACCTGGATCAGGTTGCCGAGGTGGGGTACGTTATTGACGTATGGCAGGGCACTGGTAACTAAGCGTCGTTTCATGGTGCCACATAATACGGGCTGGTTTTGGCACTGTCAAGAAGCCGGCCGGCCGGCCGTGAATCGTCAAAACATGACGCGCAGGTTCAGGCCAAACTCGTAGCCGAAGCCGAAGCGGCTATAGGCCAGGTATTGGTAGAGGTTCTGGTTCAGGCTGGCCGAAACGCCGGCTGAGACGCGGGCCGCAACGATATAACGACTCTCGAAAGACTGGCGGAATTGGATAGTAAACGGTTGGTCGGCCGCCGCCTGCTGGAAACGAAGCTCGACGCTCCATAATTCGCGCCGCACCGCCGCCTCCGGATCGATCGCCGTCAGCCAGGCCGAGACCAGGTTTATTTCGTCCGCGCTCGCCTCCGCAGTCTCATCGGTCGGCACCGGGCGGAGGTCCTCGTCTGAATCGGGCGAACCAAGCGCCAATGCCAGGAGCTTGTCAAGCAGGCTGCCGAACCAGGTTTCTTCCAGTCGGCGGTTGAAACCGACGAGGGCGCCGGCCGACCAGGTAGCCTCCAGCCGGGTGCTGGCTAATTTGCCGTCAAGGGACAGGTTGATCCCCCCGCCCGTTTCATCGGCCAGGTTGGCGCTGGCCGTGGCCGTCAACTGCGGCAGCATTACCCCGTCCGGCAACCAATTGAAGCTGCCGCCGAATTTCCAGGCATACTCGTCCAGTTCGACTGATTTAAACCAAGGATGCGGCGAACGGGCGGCGAAGACATTGACCGCCAGCGCCTCGGCCCGGACCGACAAGCTAGAAACGTCGGCCATAGTATCGCCCTGCCGTTCCAGCGACCGTTGCCAGCCGAGGGTCAGACGTAGCGGCACCAGCAAGTCCAACCAACCGTAGCCAACCGGACGTTCCAACGCCAGACTGACCCTTGGCTGCCAGCTGGCCTGGCTGGCGGTCGGATTGGCCGCCAGGAACAGCTGTGGCAGATCCGGGTTGAAGAACTCGTCGATCGGCCAGCTTGCCCACAAGCCCAGGCTGCCGGTCGTGTTCAGCCACCAAGTAAGCATATCGGCGCCGAAACCGTCCTCCGGGAAAGCGCCGGCGGTCTGTTGGGCGCGCTGGTAGGCCAAGCTAAAGCCGAAGGGGCCGATGCGCCAGGGTATGGTCAGCCCAGCCTCGAGCGAGGAGCGTGGCAGGCTGTCGCCGCCAGAGAGCTGGGCGGCGGTCGCCTCAAACCAGCCGGCTGGGCCAAGCCGCAACGACAGGCTGCTGCGCCGATTGTCGGCTACCCAAGCCTGAACCGGCAGGACATACGGCCAGGTGGCCAACCAACCATCAGCCCAGGTCAAACCGGAAAAGCGACCGCCCGGCAGCTGTTCGAGCAAGTCCAGCCGCAGCGTCGCCAGGGCGGCACTACCGACGCTGCCTTGCCAGCGTCGTACAAACAGGCTGGCTGAATCTTCCGCCCGGTATCCCAGGTCAAGTTTCCAGCTCTCCCAGCCCAGCCGCAGGCCGAGTTGATGGGACAAGCGGGCCAGGCCGGCATTGTCGTAAAAATCGTGGCTGGCCGAGACAGCCGGCAGCGGCTGCCAAGCCGCTGGTGTAGCCAGGGCCAGTGCATAGCCGGCCCCCAGGTTGGCAGTCTCGCTGCCAATGGCTGGCTCCAGCCGGGCGCCCAGACGCAGCCACTCCAGATCGTAACCGGCCGCGAAACGGCTCTGGAGAGCCGTTATCGACGAACCGGCCGCCGGCAGATTAGCCAATCCGTAAGCGGAGACTAGCGCCGAAAACCCGCTGTCTGCGGCCGGGCGATACTGCCAGGCAGCGTCGGCCAGAAAGCTGGCCCCCTCGAGGGGATCCAATAGCAGGAACTCGGCCAACTGCAAGCTGGCTGTTTCCAGGCCGCTGACCGCCAGCTCCACGATGGTAATGGCGCGCGCCGCATTGCAGGCCAGCACTTCGGCACCGGCCAAAGGCTCGAGCGCGGTGCCAGGGCTGGCGATCAACAACTGGGGCTGCGCGGCGACCAGATCCAGTTCCAGCCGATACCACAGCCCGGTTGCCAAGGAAGCCAGCGGCAGGCGCAGGGTTATGCCGTCTGTCCCGTCGCCTAGATGCAGGTCGATCTCGGCCGCGCTATCGCAGCTGCCCGTCAACTGCAGGAAAAAGGAAAGCCTTCGATGCGTCGCCGGCAGCCGACTAGCCTGATAGCTGCGTAGCCGCACGGCTTGGCCGGGAAGCGCCGCGCTGGTGGCGATGGTCAGGGCGACCGGCCTGGTAGCGGCCAAGCCCTGCGCCTGGTAGAACTCTTCCCAGTCGGCGGCCAGTTGCGGCAGATAGACCGAGCTTACGGTTTGCGTAGCCGCGTCGTGCTCCAGCACCATGAAGGTCGTGGTGTGCGTCAAGTCCGGTTGGAGGTCCAGCAAGTACATGGCGTTGGCGCTATCCAGCCGGCTCAAGCGGCCATGAAGCGCCAGGTGCCAGGGCTGGTCGGCGTCCGGTGCGATGGATTCAGCGGCCGCGCTCAGGCCAAGCCAGGCTGGCAGCAGCGAGCGGCCATCACTGTCGGCGGCCGGCAAGGGCAGGCGGCCACCCAGCGCCAGCGCCAGGCGCAGCCGGTCCGGCCAGGTTTTGGTCAGGCCGAATCCGAGGGTCAGCGAACGATCCAGGCTATCCGGATCGGCCAGACTGTACTCGACCTGGATTTCTTCGCCGGCCGCCGGTGGCGGCAGCAAGTCGAGTCGACCGGTAGATGGGTCGTATTCAAAAGCGGGGCTGGGCAGGCCATTGCGCCAGACACTGATCGAGCCCGGGCTGGCGTCCGGATCGATCATGATGGCGTCCGCTTCGCGCAGTTGGTCAAGGACAAGCTCGAAAGGCGACAACAAGGGTGACAAGGGTGCCGTGACGGTCGGTACCGGCGGCGGCGCGCCATACAGCCAAGCGGCGTCGGCGCTGAACGGCCGCATGAATCCGTCATCGGTCGCCGAAACCGCGGCCCCGGCCAGCGTCACCCGGACCAAGTCATCGCCCAGGCGCTCGATGGCAAAGGACCCATCCGTCAGCATGGTACGGCGTGATCGGACTGTCACCTCCGCCAGACCGTCGCTGCCCGGCAATTCATACAGATTGGCCGCCTCATAAAGGTTGGCCGCAGCGGGGTCATACAACGGGGCGGCCTGTTCCAGAGCGTCGGCGTCAAACCAGGCGGCGTCAATCGGTCCGGCCGCCTGGCGATCCAGGATGATGACCGCCGTGGACTGGTCGAGGCTGTACTCATCGGCGGCCAGCTGACGCCGGCCGGCTGCGCTGGTCTCGTAGACCCGTACTTGACTGACCGGGCTAGCCCCGGGCAGGATGAAGGAACGACCGCGCAACCAGGTATCGATTCCGGCCACGCGGCTTTCCAAGCCGAAATAGCCGGAGAAGCGGCGGGTGCGCGACGCCGACGAATCGAAGCGAATCATGGCCTGGGCGGCCAGAGCCTGCTCCGCCCATTCCAGGCTGGTTTCCAACCCGAAGGCGCCTTCCACCGCGCCAAAGCCCAGGAACGGATAAGCCGGGAAATCAATCTGATGGTTGCCGAGCCTCAGTTCTCGGATCACATCCGTTTCGTCGCCGAAATAGCCCAAGGAAAACCAGGTATCGCGCCAGTTATCGGTTAGCGTGGTCTCAAGCTGCCACTTGGTTTCCAAGGCCAGCAATACATACAGATCCGGCTGTTGCTTGAACAGCAAAGGCACCGGGTTGAAGTTGTCGCCCGTCGGATTGTTAAGCGAAAAACTGCCCAGGCTGGACAGTGCCAGATTCCAGTATCCCTGGGCGAAAAGCTCAACGCTGCTGTCGGCTATAGTGGTAGCCAACAGGCTGGATGGAGCCTCGGCCGGCAGACCGGCGGGGCTATTCTCGCCGCTGGCCGTTTGGGCAGACAGGCTCGCCAGGCCGATTGTGAGAAAAAAGCAATAACACAGGCTTTTCATATTTCGCATTCCAGAGTATTATTGTATAGAACGAAAGGGAGGCTGGGAAGCCCATGGCGCAGCACCAGGCAATAGAAAAACCCGATTTCCACCCAGTTTTCTCGATACTGGCCATCTTGTCGGTCGGGCTAGTGTTGTTTGGCGGCTTGGCAGGCGTCATTACCGGCAGTTGGCAAGTCCGCATGTACGTGGCCATCGCCAGCATGATCTTCGATCTGGTTTTCGTGCTTGAATTCCTGCTCCGGCTTTTCGTATTCCTGCCCGCCCCCTCCACCCGGCCGGCCAGCCACTTGGTCGAAATGATACTGCTGCTGGTATCCTCGGCCGTGCCGTTCGTCATCGTGTCCGGCCCATTCATCCTCGGCTGGGCGAACGCCGATTTCACCTTGGCTGCGGTGCGGGGCTACTGGACTTCGCCGAACGCGGTGGCCGCACTCGGCACCATCGCCAGTTTGCGCCTGCTTCGGCCCCTGCGCTTTTTTATCGCCCCCCTGGTCGACCAGCAGGCCGGTAAATTATTCATAGCGCTGATCGCCGCCTTGCTCTGCCTGGTATTCGGCTTCGCCGTGGCGGTCGACGCCCTGCTGCTCCCCGGCTATCGCGGCGCGCTCATCGACACGCGGCGCGGCATCAGCGCCAATCTGGTGCTGCTCCCGGTGGCGGAAGCGAACCTGGCGGCCAGGAGCAATGTCGATATCCAGGCCCTCCGCATCGATGGCCGGCTGATTTTCAGCGACCGCGACGCCAAGAGTCTCCGCCCGGGCGACTACGAGTACTACGGTGACGAGCGGAGCGGCACCTGGTTCTCGCTCAAGCCGTGGCAACGCGCCCGGTCGCTGCTGGAAATATTATCCGCCCTGCTGGCAATCAGCCTGCCGTTATTGCTGGCGGCGGGGCTTAGGCCGCGCCTCAGCGACGGCCAGAGCGCTGCGCTGCCGCCGGATAGCGACGACTCGCCACTCCACCAGCCCGTCGGACATGCCGAACTGGACGGGATACTCGGCAAATGATAATCGGGTTTCGCTTGCCGGTTCCGCCAACAGCCTCTACTCCGGTTAAACCCGGCTATCCGTCGACCGCCCCTTCCCGGGAAATCCAGCCCGAATGCCTTTCCGCATGATACTCCGAAGGCCGGTCAGGATGGCCCTGGCCGTCAGCCTGGCATTGGTGGCGGGGCTGTGCTGTTCCTGCCTCGACGCCAGCGTCACTATCAGCCTTCCGGAAACCGGACCGGTCGTGGTCAAGCTCGACTACCAGGTCAGCCGCTTGCTCATCTCCCTGACTGGCGTTGAACCGTGGCTGGAGATTCAGCCGCTGCCGGTCAGCCTCGCCGGGTTGGAGCAACGGGCGGCCACCTTTGGGGCAAGCCTCAGCCAGGCTAGCGAAGAAACGCTGCTGGACGGGCAGCGTATCCAGGCGACGTTATCGTTTCCCGACCTGGCCAGCCTGGTCGCCTTTATAAACACGCCGACCATCGCCGCCAGCTACAGCGCCACCCCTACCCAAGGAATCGAACTGCAACTGCTCCCACCCGACCGACGCTTTCTGCCGGCCGACGGCACCGCCCAGGCTTTTCTGGAAGCCACCTTCCCGTCCGCCAGCCTGGAGCTGACCCTGAATCTGCCCAGCCCCCCCAGTAGCGCGCGCGGTTTCACTGTTCACGGGCGGCAAGCCCAATACCGCCAAGGAACGATTGACTTGTTGTTTGGCGGCGATACAATCAGCCTTGCGCTTGACTGGTAAAAGAACTAAAATCAAAACGTCGGGTTTGGCTGCAGCCAAAGGCCGCCCGATGCTAACAGCAGACCGGGACGCCCATTCGGGCTGCCCGTAGGAGGTTTCATGAAAAAACTGGCGCTCGTTATAGTAGTCCTGGCCATACTAACCACCATGGCTTGTGTCGGCACCCCACCAGCCAATCCGCCAGTCGGCCAAGCCAGAGTCAATCCGGCCGCGCCCTCAGCCACATCCCCGGCAACGACAGCTCCGACCGCAACGCCGACCAACGCTGCGGCCAGTACCACGGCCAGTACCACGACTAGTACCACGACTAGTACCAGTCAAGCGGCACCTGATGCGGTACTGGCCGAAATCGAGGCCCTACATACCCGGGCCAAGACAGCCGTTCTCGATAATCGCCTGACCGAAGCGATTAAATTATATATTTCGGCCATGGTGCGCGCCCAACGGAATTATCGCGCCCTGTTCGAAACACTCAACCAGGAAATCGCCACCATCGGCGCCCGCCTGACCCTCGAGCCATCGGAAGCCTGGATGGGCACCAACGGCGAACAGATTACCGGAAATACCCGGGAGGCCAATAATGGCCAGGGCTTGATGCCGGCAGTGTACCTGTACGAGAATTATGGTTCCAGCAAGGCCACCGTCGGCGACGCGGTCATCCGCTTCGAGTTCACCGAAAACGAAGGCACGCTATTGCCGAGCGTCAGCACCGACCGTTTCGGGCTGGCCAACACCACCATCTCGAATATTGCCCGGACCGGTCAAAACGCCACGGTTAGGGCCTTCCCGGTATTTACCAACGAAGGTTTCTCCTACGCCTTCCGTGAGGTTTTCCGAGATTTCGTCTACTTGGCTCCCCAGACCGTCGTCCTGGTTACCGGTATGGAGCGAAGCAGTAGCGGCCAGCGCGAAAACCCGCAAAGCATCGATATTCTAGCCCAAGCCATCAAGGATCTGGGGCTGGATGTGATTCCCCATAACGGCCAATTGAGCGCCGACCAATTCAACACCGCCTTCAGCGGCAATCCGTCAGCCTTAGCGCAGCTTAACACCCAGTCTACGCCCGGTTACTTTGCCCTGCTGCTGATCGAGGTAAACCAGCCCATCCAGCTGGTGATGGGTGGCACTACCTACAATATCTTCAATACTACCGGCCGACTGACGGTCAGGATCGTGCGCAGTGACGGCTCGGTCGTGCACAGCCTGACCAAGGACAATGTGCGGGGCCAGGGCGGAAATGTCGAGGCCGCCATCAGTGACTGCGTCATCCGCATGCGCCTGGAAATGACCCAATTGATCACCGCCAACCGTGAGGCTATCCAGCGCGCCTTCATGGAATGACGGCGAGCCTTCATGGAATGACGGCGCGCCTGGCAGGCTTTAGCAGGTTGTTGAAAAAGCCGGTTGCTTTCTCAACAACCTTAACAATTCCTCGCATAGCTTGCGCTATGCTGCGTAATTGTACCGGCTTTTGAAGTGTTGAAAAGCCGCATCCGCGTTTTTCAACACCCTGTTAGAGTCCGCTAGGCGCCGGCCGGGGGCCGGCTCTGGGTTCGTAGGCTCAATCCGGCGCGGGCGGCTTGTCCTTATCGCTAGGCCGCTTGAGCAGCCGGGCACGGGTCATCTTACCCAGACCGCGTTGCTGCAGCGCGAATACGGTCTTGTCCAAGGCACCGGCCCGCTCGGTTGCGCCGCCAAACAATTCGGCCTGGCGAGCTTCGGTCGAAAAATTGAACAGGGATACGCCAATCAGCCGCACGGCATGACCGTTCCATTTGGCATGGAACAAGCCGGTTGCGGCCTTACAAATTTCGTCCAGGCACGAATAGACGCTTGGTTGGCTGGCTTGGACCGTCAAAGTCACAAAGTCATGGTAGCGCAGCTTGACCTGTACGCCACAAGCCCCTTTCTGGTCTTGAAACAGGCGCAGGCACAGTTGTTGGCACATGTCGAGGATGGCTTGCTCCAACAGCTCCCGGTCTTCGCTGTCCTCTTCAAAGGTCAGCTCCGTGCCGATCGACTTCCGCGCCGACTCATGGCCGTAAATCCCGGGGTCCTGGCCTCGGGCCGCCAGGTACAGGAATTGGCCGCCGGCCTTGCCGAAAAGCGATTGCATCAAAGCCTGATTGTAGGCCGCCAGATCCTTCATGGTACGGATGCCGAGCTCGGCGAAGCGTTGCTGGGTTTTAGCCCCGGCGCCCCACAGGTCAGCCAGGCGCAAGCTGAGCATGAAAGCCGCTTCCTGCCCGGGCTCAACCAGCACCAAGCCGTCGGGCTTACGCAGGCCGCAGGCCAATTTGGCGACGTAGCGATTGGCGGCAATGCCGATCGAGATAGTCAGGCCGGTCTGCTCCAGAATCGCGGCCTTGATACGGGCGGCGGCGGCGGCGGCCCCCCCCCACAGCGCTTCGGTGCCGACCATATCGAGACTGGCTTCGTCAATCGACACCTGCAACACATCCGGCGTGAATGACTCGAAAATGCGCATGACCACCCGGGAAACCTCATCGTAGCGCGCCATGCGGACCGGCAGGAAAACGGCTTGCGGGCAGCGCCGCCAGGCCTCGCTGATCGGCATGGCCGAATGGATGCCAAACCGTCTGGCGGCGTAGGAGCAGGTCGAGACCACGCCCCGGTTACCCGGCAAGGCGCCGACGACCAACGGTTTACCCAGTAATTCCGGCTGGTCGACTTGTTCCACGGAGGCGAAAAAAGCGTCCAGGTCGATATGGAAATACAAGCCTACACCATGGCCCGGCCGGCCACCAGACTGTAGACCAATTCCAGAGCCAAGGCCAGGACGGACAGCGCGGCCAGCAACAGCAAAGAGCGCGCTCCCCGTTGCAGACGCTCGCGCCGGGAAAACAGACTGCCGAACCACAAGGCCAACGGCGCCATCACAAAAGCCAACAGCAGAGCATTGACGGGAGAAGGCGCTAAAACCAGCTCTAACACCGTGTCGTAGTAACTGGAAAGCATTGCCTGGACCAGCATGGCAATCGGCAACAGCGCCAACAAAAAGCCGATCCAGGACAGCGGCCGGGTATTTCCCACCGTCAGAATGAGCACGGCCGGTACGATAAAAAGCAGGCTGTACTGGAACAGCACCGCCGTGGCAATCACGCTGTTTACGAAGAAGAGCATGGCGGCGGCCTGCAGCGCATTGGAGCGGCGGACTGGCGGCATGAAGCGGAAAGCCTCCAGTAAACCGTAGAACAAGAAAAATAGCAGTACGTAATAAACCAACCTGGCGTAGAAAACGACCCGCCCGGATCGCGCCGCCGCGGTGGAAAAAATCAATTCCAGCAAGGCTGACAAATTGTTTGCAATGAAGCGGCCAGCCATGAAAGTCAAAAAAAACAGGATCACGACCCAAAGGGCCTCCACCACCGGCAGGGATTGGATGCGCGCGGCCAGGGAAAGGCTCGGGCGGGTTACGGTCGGTTCTTGGAGGGCTGGCCCCGCCGACGCTCCAGGCGACGGGAGACTGGCGAAAAGATTCTGCAGCGGCCAGTACAGCAGTAAGCGAAAGAAAAGAATGGCCAAGCAAAGCGCCATACCCAGCAGGTTCCAGCGCACCAGGCTGGTTTCGGCGATTATCAGTACCCGACCAAAAAAATCATAACTTAAATAATTGGCATCCGACGTCAGCGCTGGCGCGGCCGTCGTGGCTAGCCCGACAATAGCGGCCACCAACTTGGTTTCGACTAGCGCAGGCTCCTCGAGCCGGGCGGTTTGTCCAGGCTTGAGGCCGGGTTCCGGCGCGGCGGCCAGAAACAGCGCCGGGATTCCCTCAGCCAGTAACGCAGTTCCCAATTCATCGCCCGCCAGCAATCCGGCCTGCATGAAAAAAATGTCGAACGGATTCTCCCGCCAGTCTAAGTGCTGGCCACGAAAGGCCTGGCGCAACTCCTCAACTCGCTGCCGCTGGCAAAGCAGGCGGCCGCTACCGGTCCGGATCAGTGGATAATCGGGACGCCGATCCAGTTCCAGCCAGACCAGGTAATCCAGCCCGGTGAACGGCACCAGAAAATCGACCGCCGAATCGACGCTATCGTCGGGGCCAAGCATGATGAACAGTACCGGCCGGTTTAGCGCCAGATCGCGTAACTGCTCCAGAACAGCCAACGAAAGCGCGATGGACCACAACCCGCCATCGGTTTCCGGCCAGCGCGTCATCAAGCAAAACTGATAGGCGTTATACGCGGCTGTATCCTCGACAGCCGACTGATCCGCTGCCAGCTTGGTCTGGCCCGCAATCTGGTAGGCCAGCAATGCTGATGGCCCACATTGGTTCCCGCTAGCCACCGGCCGACCAACCGAATCCAGGTGTCGCGTAAGCTGGTCGGTCCCCTGGCCGGAAGCTTGCAACGTCGCAAACCAGTCGCTGATTGGCTGAACCGGTTCTTCCCCGGAAATGGCGAGTATGGTCAGAAGCAAAAAAACGGCAACAGCCAGCGGACGTCTCATGCCACCATACTAGGAAAGAGCCAGCATCGCGTCAATAGCGATACCAGCCCCTTCCTTAACAGGTTGTTGAAAAAGCCGGTTGCTTTCTCAACAACCTTAACAATTCCTCGCATAGCTTGCGCTATGCTGCGTAATTGTACCGGCTTTTGAAGTGTTGAAAAGCCGCATTCGCGTTTTTCAACACCCTGTTAATAGCTCCAGCCAAGTGCTGAAACCATTTTACATTATCTCCAGAATCGGCTATACTGGGAAAATATCATTGAATCTGATACAGGAGCGTTCGCCGGATGGGATCTCAGGAGCGGAGAGCGATAATCGAATTGCCCGTCAAGGTCATCCTGACTGAGGTTGGTACGACCTTTTTTATCAATAACAGGAAAAATCTTAAAAAATTCAAACTGGCTGACAACGTCGAGGAATATGGCATCCTGCTCGATAAATTTACCCCTTCCAGCCTGCAGCGCATGATGCTGATCGACTATGTCAGCAAAATCGAGATATCGACCAGCGAATTTCTGACTATCCGCCAGGAAGTCATGGATATCGCCAAACTCATTACCTATTCCATGCTGTACCGGCAGTACGACAGCTATATCTTCCAGCGCGTCCTGAGCAGCGATGTTATCAAGAACTGGAACCGGAAAAACGCCGCCAATATTATCGATGAAAAAACCAAGATCAATGATAACTTCCTGCAAAATGCCCTGAAAACCAAGCAAAAGGACATCGCCGAAATCAAGCAGGCCATACTGGCGCCGATGTACGCCTTCATTAGCAAGAACTCGACCCTGCTGGCGGAAGAAAAAAATGTCCAGCTCTTGCTGTCCGAAAAATTCCTGAATAACTTGCGGCCGTTCACCTGGTTCATTATCACCAAGTTCAAGGACTCGGAGGGCTATGACATCCTGATTAAGGACGTTCGCACCAGCCTGGCCGAGTACATGGAAAAAGCCAAGGTGGCGGAATTCGTGGCCCTCAACATCATGGAGCTGGTTACCAACGCCGAGAACTCCAACCTCAAGCGCGAGGCCAAGAGTATTTTTAAAGGCGCGGTTGACATGAACGCCGTGCTCTTCGACCCCAATATCCGGCGCCAAGTGATGGATTCCTTGCAACGTAAAGGCGAACTGGTTTCCATATCCTGGAAGATTGGCTCACGCGGCAGTTCCATCGGCACCCAAGGCAAGCTGCAGATCACGATTTTCAACAAGGAATCCCAGTACGAAAAAATGAAAGAGCAGATCGATCAGAAGAAGAGCGCCGATCTCAAGAAGAAATCCTTGATGGATTTTTATAAAGAACTTCCGGATGGCGAGTCCAATACCGAACTGGGGCTCTATTATCTATCCTACCTTTCCGAGGCGTGCGAAAAGGTTAACGTCAAGTTTGAATCCTTGGTCAACCAGATTTCCGGCTCGGACCTGACGGTAATCACCCTGGCCATCAATTTCTGATTGTCCACCGACGATGGCTGACCACCGCCGGCGATAAGGCCTTTTCCTTTTTCCTTCAATATATTAGAATAATGGCGCTTTTTACTGGCTAGCAGCTTGATCGACAGAACGTCGTTTCAGATAGTTTTTTTTAGAGAACGGAGGGCAATACACGATGGCCAAAGACAAGTATGTCTATTTTTTCGGGGCCGGTACCGCCGAAGGTGACGGTACATTGAAGGAACTGCTGGGCGGCAAAGGCGCTGGTTTGGCGGAAATGACCAAGATCGGACTGCCGGTACCAGCCGGTTTTACCGTCACCACCAAGGTTTGCGACCTGTATTACAAGAGCGGCCGCAAGTACCCGGATGGCTTGAAGGAAGAAGTCGCCAAGCATGTGGCCAAGCTGGAGAAAGTGTCCGGCAAGAAGCTGGGCGACCCAAAGGACCCGCTGTTGGTGTCGGTTCGTTCCGGCGCGGCCGTATCGATGCCTGGCATGATGGAAACCATCCTGAACCTCGGGCTAACCGATGCCTCGGTAGCCGGACTGGCCAAGAAGACCGGCAATCGCCGCTTCGCCCTCGATGGCTACCGCCGCTTTATCATGATGTACGGCTCAACCGGCATGGGCATTGAGCGCGAGATCTTCGACATCGCCTTCCAGACCCTCAAGGAATCCAAGACCCGCAAGCGTCTTAATATCAATCCTGAAATCAAGGTCGCCGATACCGATGTCAACGAGGCCGAACTGGACGAGTTGATCGCCACCTTCAAGGCCATCTACAAGAAACATATCAAGAAGGATTTCCCTCAAGATCCAATGGAACAGCTCTGGGGTTCCATCGGTGCCGTCTTCGGCTCCTGGATGGCCGACAAGGCCGTGACCTACCGCAAGGTCGAGAATATCAAGGGCGCCGTCGGCACCGCCGTCAACATCGTCCAGATGGTCTTCGGCAACAAGGGCGATACCTCCGGTACCGGCGTCTGCTTTACGCGCGATCCCAACAACGGCGACAACATCTTCTACGGCGACTATTTGGTCAACGCCCAGGGTGAGGACGTGGTGGCCGGCATTCGCACCCCCATCAAGCTGTCTGATTTCGAGGCCAAGGATCCCAAGGCCTACAAGCAGCTTATGGCCGTGCGCAAGAAGCTTGAGACCCACTACAAGGAAATGCAGGACCTCGAGTTTACCGTCGAAGAAGGCGTGCTCTACATGCTGCAGTGCCGCACCGGCAAACGTTCACCGGGCGCCGCCTTCAAGATCGCCGTCGACATGGTCAACGAGAAGCTAATCACCAAAGAACAGGCCATCGGCCGCATCAAGTCCACCGATATCGAAGGCATTTTCTACCCGACCATCGACAAGAGCCAGGCCAAGAACCTGAAGGACAATTTCATCGTCCAGGGCATCGACGCCGTACCCGGCGCGGCCTGCGGCCGCGTCTACTTCAATGCCGCCGACGCCGAGAAGGCCGCCGCCCGCAAGGAAAATGTCATCCTGGTGCGCAAGGAAACCAGTCCCGAGGATGTCGGCGGCATGCACGCCGCGCAGGGTATCCTGACCGCCACCGGCGGCAAGACCAGCCACGCCGCCGTCGTGGCCCGCGGCTGGGGCAAGTGCTGCATCGTCGGTTGCGAAAAACTGTCCATCGACTACCTCACCAAGGAATTCTCGGCCAATGGCATCACTGTCAAGGAGGGCGATTTCCTGACCCTGGACGGTACCTCCGGTAACGTCTACAAGGGCGAACTGAAACTGGTAAAGCCGGAGCTGCCGGAAGCCTACAACACCCTGATGGGTTGGGTCGACAAGATCCGCCGCCTCAAGGTCCGCACCAACGCCGACACGCCGCAGGATGCCTTGATTGCCCGCAACCTGGGCGCCGAGGGTATCGGCCTCTGCCGCACCGAGCACATGTTCTTCGAAACCGAAGCCCGCATCCTGGCCATTCGCGAGATGATCATCGCCGATGATGTCACCAAGCGCAAGCTGGCGCTGAATAAGCTACTGCCTTTCCAGACCGAGGATTTCCGCGGCATCTTCAAGGCCATGGACGGCCTGCCGGTTACCATCCGGTTGATCGACCCGCCGCTGCACGAGTTCGTGCCGCACGACGAAGACGGGCAGAAGGCTCTGGCCAAGGCCGTCAACGTTTCCTACGAAACCGTCAAGCACCGCGTCGAGCAGCTGCACGAAGCCAATCCAATGCTGGGCCACCGCGGTTGCCGCCTGACCATCACCTATCCCGAAATCCTGGACATGCAGGTCACGGCCATCATCAAGGCCGCCTGTGACGTTACCAAGAAGGGCGGTAAGGTTCTGCCGGAGATCATGATTCCGCTGGTCATGGATGCCAAGGAACTGAAGCAACTATCCGACCGCACCCATGAAGTGGCTGACAAGATTATCAAAGAAGCCGACGTCAAGCTGAGCTACATGGTCGGCACCATGATCGAGATTCCCCGCGCCGCCGTATTGGCCAATGAGATCGCCGAGGTGGCCGAGTTCTTCTCCTTCGGCACCAACGACCTGACCCAGATGACCCTGGGTATCAGCCGCGACGACGCCGGCCGCTTCCTGCCTGATTACGTGGATGAGAAAAAGGCCGGCGTGTTCAAGGCCGATCCGTTCCAGAGCCTAGACCAGGAAGGCGTTGGCCTGCTGGTGAAGATGGGTATCGAAAAGGGACGCTCCGTCCGCAACAAGCTGAAAGTCGGCGTCTGCGGCGAGCATGGCGGCGACCTGGTTTCCGTCAAGTTCTTCCATCGCGCCGGCATGGATTACGTCTCATCCAGTCCCTTCCGCGTGCCGATTTCGCGCCTGGCCGCTGCCCAGGCCGTCATCGAGGACGCCAATGCGGTCAAAAAAGCGGCGGCCAAGCAGCCGACGGCTAAAAAGTCGCTAGCCAAGTCGGCCGTGGCCGATAAAAAAGCGATAGCCGTCAAGCCGGTAACCAAAGCCGCTGCCAAATCGGCCGCCAAAGCCGCTGCTAAACCGGCTGCCAAGGCCGCTGCTAAACCAGCTGCCAAGGCCGCTGCTAAACCGGCGGCCAAGGCCGCTGCTAAACCAGCTGCCAAGGCCGCTGCTAAACCGGCTGCCAAGGCCGCTGCTAAACCGGCTGCCAAGGCCGCTGCTAAACCAGCTGCTAAGCCGGCTGCTAAGCCCAAGACTGGTAAAACCAAGTAAGGGTCGCTGAAAGCAAGACGCCCGGTCGAAGCATCCTGCCTCGACCGGGCGTTTTTTTACCCTGGAACGCAGCGTTAGGTTACGGTAACAAGGGATGAATCGCCACGCACTCCAGATAAAATCCGGCCAATGGCGGGGCCTTGGGGCGGACTACAGCCAATAATTCCAGGGCCTGGCCTTCGCTGATACTGGCCGCAAAAGGAACCTGGACCTCGACTATTCCTTCCAACTGCCGCGCTTCCTGGTAGCCCACCAGAAAATCGAAGCCAAGCGCAGTATCTGAATTCCGAATGTTGGCGGGGAGTCCCTTCCAAGCCACAGCAACCCCTTCGTACAAGTAGGGTTGGGCCGCTACCTCCGCCAGGTTAAAGCGATCCGGCAGGCTGAGAAAGCTAGGATCGCGAGCATGACTGCGTAGCAAGGTAGCCTTGGCTTTGATGGCCGGGCTGGCATTAGAATTGAGTAAACGGTTGATTTCGACGAGAGCCGCTTCATCGCGGTAGGCCTGAAACAGGTTTTTAGCCTTTTCAAACACCGCCAAGGCGTCGGCGGCAACTAAAACCAGGCGATACGAGCCTGGCGACCCGACCGGTTCGGCCACTTCAGCCGCCGACAGCCAGATGGCGGCGATTTCCGGCCGTCGATTTTTAGCCTGCTTGAACTGTTGCCAGGCTACATGGCCGGCAACGGCCAGCAGGCCACCTAAGGCTAGCGCCGCCAGTAGCCATAAAAATCGGCCGGCCCGAGCGGGCGCTACCGGATACAGTCGCTTCATGAGCCGATTGGCAGAGCTGGAGTCATGGTTTTCGAAGTCATTAGCGTGTCGCCGCAGGTAGTCAAGACCGCGTCGAGCCGGGACATTTTTGGGTTCCCGTTCCAGAATTTCAATATAGAGCTGAATGGCCTTGTCGGACTCGCCGCGCCGGACATGCACTGCGGCCAGGCTGGCCATGACCGGAACATTCCGGAAATCCAATTGGCGGCCCCGCCGTAAACAGCCATAGGCCGCCCCAATATCCTCCGCCTGAAGATAAGCCGCTCCCAATAAAAACAGGAACCGGACATTTTCGTGAAAGATCGCCTCCACCGGCTCAAGAAGCTTTATTAACTGCGCCCAGCGCCGGCGCCGGAATAATAACTCCGCTTCCGCCAGGGGATTCTTGGTCACAATGGTCAATAGCTCCCAAGACGTTCTTCAAGCTGATCCAGAACCGACGCTATCAGAGCCATATCTTCGGCAGAAGGTTCCTGCCCGGAGGCCAATAATTCATTGATACGATTTAAGAGGACTCGGGCGGCCGCCACATCGGCGTCGATATCCAGCTGCAAATCATCGGCGCCGTTGATAAACTCGGTAAGCACGGAGGCAACTGCCGCCGTGGTCGGCTCGGTGGAGGCGGCCGCACTATCCGCTCCGCTGGCAGTCGCGGCTACGGCCGCGGTGGGGCTGGCAGACAAGGCATAACCGGCACTCGAAGACGCACCGAGTACGACATCGAGCTGGCGGATACCGCCCCGGCGTAAGGTTTGCGGATTGTAGTACACGGCCATGGCGCTGTCATTGATCGAATAGGGCAACAAGGTGAAATTCCGCGTGCCGACGGTTTCAAAAGCCCACGAAACATCATTCAGCCGTTTCCAGTTAGCCAGAATGACACTGTCCGGTTCGGTTCCAGCGCCAGCCAACATCAGCATCAGGCCGGTTCCGTCACTGCCGGATGATACCAGCCAGCGCGCCGTGCTATCGGAACGGACAACGCTTTCACTGCTGACCGCCCGCCCGTCATCGTAGCGGAAATGGGTATTCGGCTGTTCGCCAAGCCAGGTATCAAACAAATAGCGCAGGCCGACGCTGGCGTCAGCCTCGGTGGAATTGGTGATGGCAAAACCAATATGCAAACCGTTCATCACCCGGGAGTCAGCTGACTTGATGAAGGTGATAGTTTCTTCAACGATACAAAAATTGGAGCGGTATTCGATCACGATGGCCGCGTTTCGCTGGCTGACCGTGGCGCGAAAATCCCCGGACTCCCCCAGCTTGTAGGTGCGTTGGTTAAATGACAGAGTCGGATAGGTTGTCTTGTTTTCTTGTTCATAGAGCAGGGAAATCCAGGTATTCCTGGCGGTATCAGCGTTATAGAAAACAGACAGGTGACCACTGCTTTCATTGATTACGACACGGAGTCTTCCATTGGTTACCTCGAGCGCGCAGAGCGGCAACAAGACAACGCCAATCAGCAGCAGCACCAGAATTCTTCGGATCATTGATCGCCTCCCTCAGCCGGCTGTTGGGTTTGCATGATTTCGAGATAGGCAACTAATAAGTTCAAGCTTCGTTCTTTCATGGCCAGAAGGTTAGCGTAGGTAGCGGCCGCAATACCCTGCGCATCGCTGCCCGGCTCAACTTCGGTAGAGGTTAAGGCGATAGTCTGACGGGCGGCATTAGCAGCGGCGAGTTCCAGCTCTCGAGCCACCAACTGTTGTTGCAACTGGGCCAGCTGATCTTCCAGGCGCGCTATCTGATCAGTCAGTGCCGTCTGGCCCGAAGCATCGCCTTGCTGTAAACTGGCAATCTGGCGCTGGTACTGCTGGAGGGCCTGTTCATAGGATTTCTCGCGGCGCTGGAATTCCTCAATCACCTTAAGGGATTCTTCATGGCTCCAGCGAAGCAGCGTCAATAATTCAGTTTCCCGATACTTGAACCGGATCAGATCGAGACGATAGCGGGCGGCCTCGGCCTTAACACTATCGCTGTAATTCTCGCTGATGGTCTGATAGAGGCGCTCGGCATCAGTCAGCCGCCCCAGCTCGTACAGGCTTTCAGCAATCCAAAAAAGAACGGAGGAGAATACTTCCGATTCCGGGTACAAAACCATATAGGCATTGAGAATTTGCAACGCCTGTTCGTATTTCTGCTGTAAATAATAAACGCGCCCCTGTTGGTAGAGTAATTCTTCTAGCCGTTGATGATCCGGGAAGGCCTCCAGGAACAGGTCGATCATCGCCTCGGCCGCCGCATAATTGCGTAAGGCGATATGGGCCATTGCCGACCAATAGGCTCCTTCGGCCCGAAGCGCTCCAGCCTCGGAATTCATGAATAGAGCATCAAACAACGGCAGTGCTTCGGTATAGCGGGCTTCAGCAAACAACCCGATGCCCGAGCGGAGCGAAGCCAGAATTTCCGGGTTGACCGCAGCGCCGGCTGGTCGAACAGCCTGGCCGAAAACCATACCACCGAGCGCTAGTATGGCATACAACAGTATCAACCTGCTTTTTGACAACATACACAACCTTCCTTGGAAACAGCTCCATTTCCGGTCAACGGGAACGGCCGGGCAAAACGGCCCAGCGGCCAGAACGTGGCCGGAGCAAGCAACCCCCACGCCATCTCAAGCCGATTGTTGAAAACCTCGACGCTTTTCTACAACCGGCAGTACAATTCCTCAAAAAACCTTGCGGCTTTCTACGTAATTGCGAAAATTACAGTATGATGAAAAAGCCGCACTCGGATTTTTCAACAGCCTGCAAGTAATTCTCGGCTAAAACGAAGGCCAACTCGAGTACAGAACGCGTTACCATAGTCAGGCGACAGTCTATTCCCGGGTAACTTTCCCCACCCCTGTCAAGTCCGTAAGGCCTTGACGGTCTGGACCAAGGCGGGCTTGTCGATCGCTGAAAAAAAGGCGCTGCCCATTACCACCACATCGGCCCCGGCCTGAATCGCTGGCCCAGCGGTCTGCCCATTCATGCCGCCATCGACGGAAATCAAAAAATCAAGGTTTGCAGCCTGGCGCCTGGCCGCGAGGTCTATAACTTTATTCAGGCACGAGGCTATCAAGCCCTGCCCGCCGTAGCCCGGGTTAACCGTCATCACTAAAACCAAGTCGAGCATGGGCAGCAGCTCGAGCAACGCGGCTACTGGTGTAGAGGGTACAATCGATATTCCAACCTTGACGCCGGTGGCTTTAATCCGTTCAACTAGGCGATGGGCATGTACCACCGTCTCGAGATGGAAGGTAATAGCATCGGAACCGGCCGTAATATATTCATCAAGCAATCCTTCTGGGTTGCCAACCATCAAATGCGTATCAAAAAACAAATCTGATCGACCTCTCAGATCCTTGATCATTTTCGGACCAAAGGTCAAATTCGGCACAAAGTGACCATCCATGACATCGAGATGCAACCACTGGGCGCGGCTTTGCTGGATGGCCGAAAGCGCCGCCGACATATCGGCGAAGTCAGCCGACAAAATAGATGGAGCTATAATCAATTCCTTCATTTCATTATTCTAGCATTTACACCAACATCCCACAAGTCCAAAGCAGCGGCAGGACCGGCCCGTTGGGCCTCTCTTTACCTTCAAGCCGGCTTTATTCCATATCTTGATTGACTTTGCCTAGTGATATCATGTACAATTAGCTGAGTAAAACGTCGGTAATGATTCGGGATATAATGACACAGACAGGAAATGTAGATTCAATCTTAATACAGGCATATTCCAGTCTCTCCTCGGGCGACATGGCAGCCGCTTCCGCCTGGCTGGAGAAAGCCCTGACTGTTGACTTTGATCACCCCGAAATCCTTTTCGCCATGAAATGTGAAGCTTGGTGGCTTGATTCCATGCAAAAGGCCCAAGCCAAAACCGATTTATTCGACATCGGTGAAGCCTACCTTCATCAATGGAAACTATTCAACGCCTTTCTGTCTACCTGTACCGATACTTGGGAACGAGTCGTTTTAGCCTACAAGCAATTTGCCTTCAGCAAGGCCCTGGCCAGTTATGAACAATTATTGCAAGACGGAGAAGCCAATGACCCGGAAATAAGTTTTCGGATCGGACGCTGCCAAAAAGGCATCGGTAATTATGAGCAAGCCCTCAAGCACCTGGAAGCGGCCACCAGGATCAACAAGGACGATCCGGCCATCCTGGCCGAACTGGCCGACTTGTATGGCTTGATCAACGAACCGAGGGCTTCAAAAGCCTTATTCCGCGAAGCCTTTTTCCTGAATCCGCAACGGATTGACCTGGAGATGCTGGAATCCGATGTGATGGGTCGGCTCGAGGCCAGAACCCGGGAGAACAATCGAAATGGCCACGAAGTCGTGGAATGGATACCGATTTTCGCCGAAGTCAGCGGCGTTTTCTCAGTCAAGCGCGAATTGAAGCCGATCGAGGTCTCAAAACTGAAAAACAGCATTTATGAGCTAGAATCGGAATTGAATAACGACGGTTCGCGGCGAGCGGTTCTTGTGCCGCGATTGATTAACAAATACTTCTGGTTGACCGATCATTTAATCAGCGTCAAAGAAGAAAAACCAAAGATTGATGAAATCTTGCTAAAAATCAAACTTCTGGATCCAACGATATACAAACTCTACGTTGCCTGATACCATGGGAGAAGGCCAGCCCGCAATCGGCCGGTTTGCGATGAATGAAGGCGCCGGGCAACCGGTGCAACCGGTCTGGAGACCGGATAGTCTGGGTTAAGTGCATGTACGGAAACCGCCGCCAGCGGAGAGTTTCCCATATACCGAGTGAGGAGAACGAGATGGCTGATTCGCTTATCGCCAAAAAAGTGCAGGAAATGCTCAACGAGGAAAAATGGACACGGGCGGCCCTCTCCGGCTATACCGTGAACCAGATCAAAGAATTGGATCACCTTTTCCATGAGGCCGCCCACGAAAAAATCCTGCCTGACTTGAAGCAACTGTGTGATGAACATCTCGGCCACAGCAAGAACAGCATAGCCGGCTTGTATCTCTCCGGCATTATATCCCTCTCCCAACAGCAAATCGACGATTCCAACATGATTTCGCTGATCGAGATATTCACCGACAACCGGAAGTGGACCATTGTCGAATATATCTGCAACCGGATACTCGATTACGGCGAAAACCGGCATGCCCTGCAATACTTGGCGGAATGCTACGAAAACGAGGATCGGGTCGACGAGATGTACGCGGCCTGGGAACGCCTAGTCCGGGTGGACCATGAAGAAGCCGATATCGTCAAGCAAATCGCGGAGCGTAAAGAGAAGGCCGGGGAGATCGAGTTGGCCATCGATTATTACCGCAAGGCGCTGCACCGCTACATCAACAAGAAACTGTTCAGCAACGCCAAGGAAATCTGGAACAAGCTCATCGAATTTGCTCCCAGCGACATCGACTTCTTTCTCCACGTCCAGCGTAAAATAGCCAAGCAGATCAGCGAAGAAAAAGCCGCCATTCTGCTGACCGACCTGTACAAGCACTATAAGGCTAATGCGGATTGGGATACCGCCATCCTCCTACAGAAAACCATCCTCGAATACGATGACAAAAACCCCCAATCCCGCAAGGAACTGGTGGAGTGCTATAAGGCCAAATTCAGTGCCCATTCGCATGTCGACGAGTACATCCGGCTGTCCAACCTCGGACAATCCTACCGTAATATCCACGAAGCCATCGCCGACTTTGAAAAGCACATTTCCTTCGACTCAGGCAATTTCGTCTTCCATCGTACCTGGAATATCGGCCGTATTAAGGAAATCAAAGGCGATGACATCACCATTGACTTCGCCAAGAAGCGCGATCACCACATGAGCCTGAAGATGGCGGTAGAAAGCCTCACTACCCTCAAGAAGGACCATATCTGGGTACTGAAGGCCATCTGGTCCAAGGATAAGCTGTACGACAAGATCAAGAACGACATCCCCTGGGCTCTCAAGACCATCATCACCAGCTTCGACAACAATGCCGACGTCAAAAAGATAAAAACCGAGCTGGTTCCATCCATCCTGGCGGCCAATGAGTGGACGACCTGGAGCAGCAAAGCCCGCAAAATGCTCAAATCCGACCCGATTTTCGGAAACACTCTCAATTCCGTCAATACCTACATCGTGCGTGATCGTCCGCTTACCTACGAGGAAAAAATCTATAACCAGTTTAAAGCCGATTCAAATTTCTTCTCCCGAATCCAGAACCTGCGCGACTTCCTGGAAAAGGGCGATGCTGATTCGGAATTTTTCAACGAGATGCTGGGTTTCTTTACCAGCTACGTCAAGTCATACGCTCAGGTCAACGAACAAGTCATTGCCTCGTATTTGTTCTTGGTAGAGATATCCAGTAATTACCCGCAACTCAAAAACTTAGTTTCCACTTCCTTCATGGATCTGTACAACTCCTGCCAGGATATCGTTTCCGTCTACATCAACATCAAGGATAGCAGCCTCAAGGCGGCGCTGCTGCAGCATATCAAGAACCTTATCCCCAACTGGCCGGAAATCTATATTAAGCTGTTCCCCTGGTCGCTCTCCCAGTCAATGGTCGATATACTGCTCGATGCGGGCGAAATCGATCGCTTGCGGGCCATGATCCAATACACGGCCGACAACTACCGCGACCATCGCGAACTGTTCATCTGGATAGTCAAGAATCTGTGGGAGGAAGAATGGGTCAAGAGCATCCGCCTGCCGTATGACAAGATACTCCTCATCCTTATCCACATACTGGATATCACTTATAAGGAAATAGAGAACCACCGCGACACCACCGAAAACAAGAAATTCAACAAGCAAGTCTATAATTTGCTGTTCCGGGACAAGCGTTTGGATGATTACCTCATCAATGAGGCAGACCGGGACACTATCGAACGCATTTATGCCCTAATAGCCGATATCAAGGATCTGGATAGTGCCCTCAAATTGGCTCTGCGCAAGAAGATTCAGGAAAAATACGCCGACTTCAAGTTCAACGATGAGGAAAAAAGCATGGTGTCGCGCGGCCTGATGGTAACCGGCCGCAAATATGAAGAAAAGAACCAGATGCTCGGCCACATTCTCAACGTCGAAGTCTCAGCCAACCAGGCCGAGATTGCCTATGCCCTATCGTTAGGCGACTTGCGGGAGAATGCCGAGTACAAAGCTGCCAAGGAAAAGCAAGATGAATTGAATGCCAAGGTCGGCAAACTTAAAAACGAAATCGAGCGAGCCCAGATTTTTGATACCAATAATATCGCCACCAATAAAATCTCCTTTGGCACCGAGGTGCAGCTGCGCAATAACCTGGAAAAGACCGACGAGATCTACATCATCCTGGGACCTTGGGAATCCGACCCGACGCACCATATAATCTCCTATCTTTCTCCCTTGGGCAAACGCTTGCTTAACCATAAGACAGGCGAAACGCTGGATTTCATAATCCATGAACGCAAATTCAGCTACACCGTAACAAACATAAAAGCGGCTACCTTCGATTAACGACACTCCAGCCTGGCTGGCCGGCAGCCTTAATGCTGCCAGCCAGCCCTGGGCAGTGGTTCCAACCACCGGCAATCGGGATTCTGGCTGGTATAAGGAGATCCATATGAAAAAGTCAGGGAAGGCCGGCCTACTGGTCGCGATCCTGGGGTTCTTACTGGCCGCACCAGCCATCCATAGTCAGGAGACCATCGACCTCGTCATATTACTGGACTCCTCGCAACGGATGTTCACCTATTATAATGAGGTCGTCGAATTCGTCATCACCGGCGTGGCCTCCAAGTATTTACGCTTTGGCGATACATTTCACCTCATCTCCTTCGCCGAAACCACCCAGATTGAGATTATGCAAACCGTGCGGACGGACCAGGATGTCAGCGCCGCCGTCGCCAGGCTCTACCTGCTGTATCCATTTGGCAAGAATTCGGACATGATCGCCGCGCTTCGCAATACCTATCAATATGTCAGTGACCTGCCGCTGTCCAACCGGAAGCTGATTATCATGATCACCGACGGCATCCATGCCCCGCCGCCCAGTTCCAGTTTCTACGAGTTCAGTGCTGAACAGGTTCAGCAAGAAATTACCCGCCTGGCAACCGAGTACCGCGGGCAGGATTGGCTGTTTGAAATTGTGACCGTTCCTTTCAAGCCCGCAGCGGCTGGATCCGTCCCGCCCAACCTGGGTAGCGAGGGCGAGGCTGCGCCGGGGTCGGGTTCCTATGTAAATGACCTAGCCACGGCACTGAACACTGATATCTCGACCTTTGAACCCGGCAGAGGGGAAGAAACCGTTAATGCGGTCATCGTTTTGCCGCAACTAAGCTTCCCAGCCGATCTGGGGCGCCGACGTTACTCCTTCAAGTTGCCGGTTAGTATCGAAAATAAATCGGACAGTGTCATACATCTCGAAATCACCAACTTGATTGCTGATAATACCACTGACATCCTGGCCGAGCGCCGAATAATCAGTCTCCCGCCCCACGACCTAACCACCACTGAATTATTGGTCGAATTTCCAAAGGCCTGGCCGCACGGTCGAACAACCCTAGTCCTGGAACCGAAATTCGCCGACAATATCAGAGTCGTTCCAGCCATTTCAACCGTTGAACTCGAGCTTTATACGAATCCCGTGCTGTCCTTCTTCGACAATACCTTGTGGTTGTTGTTGCTGCTGGTCATCCTAGCCTTGACCCTGGCCCTCGTTTTCATAGTCGTCTATTTTATTCACCGCATGCATCGCAAGGCTGATTCGCCGGTTGTCAACACGGTGCTGGATTCGACGAGTAATCGCCCAGCCTTCGCTCCGAGTCGCGCCGAACCAGCGGCGACAAGCTTCCAGTCAGGATCAGCCGCGGCCAGAAGCGTTGCCCAAGGCAACCCAGCGCTCCGCTCCAACCAAGCGCTCAACTCCAGCCCAGCCCATGCCGTCAACCCGGCCATGCCGGCAACCTACAAAGCCGAGAATAGTGCGGCCATCCTTGGTAGGAGTGATGCCGGCAGGACGACTGGTGCCACGATACTTGGGAGCCGCAGCGCCGTAGGACAAGATTCATTGACGGTGCTGGCCAAGGCTAAACCAGCCCCCCAAACTTGGCTGACCGCCGCCAATCAATCCCAGGCAGCCGCTTCGGCCAGCATTCTGGGCGGCAAGCCGGCCATTCGGCAGCCACCGACCGCCGGACCTCAGCCTAGCGCTGTCCAAAAATCAAGCACCGATGTATTGGCCCAGTGGGTACAAAACCAACCGGCCACCTCCAATCTTGGCCCGGCCAAGGCAAGGTCAACCGCACCGGTTATCAATCGCCCAACGACTTCATCTAGCCATTATGCACCGGAAATCATCCGGCCCGGAACCATCCGCGTGGAACTTGGCGTCGCGGGCCAGAATCGAGCCATCGGCCTGCGCAACATCAAGACCTTACACGCTGGCGGGCGGAAAAGCCTGGGTGGCGGTAACGACGATTTCCTGATCTTCCTACTGCCGATTGGACGCCATATCGCCGACATTTATTATAATGGCGTCGACCTGACGCTGGATCCCCACAACCTGGCGGCCTTACCCGATTTCAACGGCCCCACCAAGCTGGCCTTTGGCCAATCGATCCGGGTGATTAGCCGGCATGGCCGCGAACTGTCAATTACCTTTACCCACTATTCGCCGCCAACGGAAAGGCTAAACCGCTTGCTCCATTGCATCGAAGCGCCGGGGATTGAAAAATTCCTGGAACTGCTGAAAGACCAGGAATCCTGGCCTGCGGTACAATCAGCCGACTGAGTTGAAGGCTAGCGTGGTAGTCGCCAGATAATCTGACTGCCCTCGTCAGGCCGCGTTGTTACTCATCGGCTCGGTCAAATCTGGCCAAGACCTGGATCGCCTTGTTCTTGACGAGCGCCACGGAATCCTGCGCGGCGATGGGCTCAATCTCCGGCCGCAAGACACGCGCCACGTTTCGCTCCGCCCAGGCCAAGGCGTTTAGGCGTACCGCGTATTCAGAATAAGCCAAGAGGACCCGAATGAACGGAACAGCCGCTAGGTTGTCCAGCCCTACCAGGCCGCGGGCCAACAGGTTAAAGTAGGCCTTGTCCCGTTCGGCCATACTCGCCTCAAGAATAGTATCCAGGCGTTCATCAAACTGGCCACTAGCGTATTCAACCAAGGCAAGGAAAGCCTTGCTCCGATACGTCAGATTATTTTGCGTATCTTCCAAAAAAATGATCAGCAGCACGAACGACTCCGGTCGATTAAGCCGGCCCAAAGCCGCGATGGCGGCTTCACGCACTACCCGCTCTGGATCGAACTTGATGCGGAAACCCAGGAACGGAATCGCCGCGGTGAGCCCCAAGCGGCCGACGGCCTGGCAGGCGGCCAAACGCGGCTGGACATGGGCGTCTTTTAAGGCCTCGATGATCACCGCCTCGACGACGAGCGGATCAAAATTGGATAACGAGTCGATGGCTCTAGCCCGAACCTCGGGAATGGTCGAAAAAGCAGCGCGTTGCAAAGTTTCAATGGCGCGCGCATCCCCAAGGTTACCAAGTCCGGTAGCGGCATACATCTGCTCGATTCGAGACGATGAATCCCGCGACAGCAGTTCGGATAACAGGGTAAAGCTGCCCTCAGCCGGTAATTTCCCCAAGGCCAGCAGAATTTGCTCTTTTACCGCGGTAATGGTGTCCGGTTCGGCATACAGTTCAACTAGAACGGGGACCAGGCTGGCATCGCCACTCTCGGCCGCCAGCCGGATGGCCGGCTGGAGAAAGGCAGCCTCGTTACCGTTGATGATGGCGCTCACCTGCTCGTTGGCAGCGTCCGCCTGAATAGCGATCAGGTAATTGAAAGCGGCCTGAACCAAGGTAGCGGTCGTATCAAAGCGTTCGGTTATGATCCGGACAGCCTCCGCCGTCGCCAACTCGGCCTTGCGCGCGGCGAAAAAATCTAGCAAGGCGATTTTCAAGCTGGCACTGCGCGAGGCTAGCAACAAGGCGTGCAATTGGGTGTTATAGAAATCATCATTCCTAACTCTCAGCTGGGCTACCAGATCGACAACTTGCGTCTCGATGCCATATTGGATTGTATCTAAAATTCTTTGCTGGTCCTGCTCGGCGTCGGTCGCGTACACCAGGGCGGCTAGTAACACCAAGACCACCAGGCATTGCCAATTTTTAAGCATCAACTGCCTCCCCGCGTATAGCGTTCCAGAAAACTGCGCTTAAAGCCGGCGAACTTCCCTAGTTCGATACTAGTGCGGATATCAACCATGAAGTCATGCAAGAAGGCCAGGTTGTGATAACTGGCCAGCATGGCAAATAAGATTTCGTTGCACTTATACAAATGACGTAAATAGGCGCGCGAATAATCACGGCACACTTTGCAATGGCATTGAGCGTCCAGCGGCGCCAAATCAGCCGTGTATTGTTGTTGTTTGATGGAAATAGGGCCATCATGGGAAAACAACAAGCCATTCCGCGCCGTTCTGGTCGGGAAAACGCAGTCGAACATGTCGATACCGTTTTCCACCGCGGTCAGAATAAACTCCGGTGTGCCAATGCCCATCACGTAGCGGGGCTTGGCATCCGGCAACATAGCGGCCGTCAAGGCCAGGTATTCCTCGTACACTGCAAAAGGTTCCCCGACCGATAGGCCACCGATGGCCAAACCCGGTAAATCCAGATCGACGATTTGCTCGACACAGGCTTTCCTGAGATGTGGATAGAAATTTCCCTGAATTATCGGAAACAACAAACCTTGAAAGTCCTGCCTAGTTTCCAGCCAGCGCTGCTTGGATCGCATAGCCCAAGCCTGAGTCAGGTTCATAGCCTTGACCGCATCCTTTTCGCTGGTTTCCCAACCGGTACACACATCCAGCTGCATGAAAATATCACTCCGGAAATCAGTCTGGATATCGACTACCTTTTCCGGGCTGAAAAAATGTTTTGATCCATCGGTATGTGATGCGAACATCACCCCATCCGCTGACAGCTTGCGCAGCTTGGATAGGGAAAAGACTTGGAAGCCGCCTGAGTCGGTCAGAAAATTGCCTTGCCAGCCGGTAAAGCCATGCAAACCGCCCGCTCGCTTGATAAGCTCGTTGCCGGGCCGAAGGAAGAGATGATAGGTGTTTCCCAGGATAAGGTTATACCCCATCGCGGCAAGATCATCTTTACAGACCGCCTTGACCGTACCATTGGTACCGACCGGCATGAAGGCCGGCGTTGCGACCTCTCCATGAGCCAGGCGCAAACGGCCGTTCCTGGCCCGAGTAGTGGAATCCCTGGCACTAATCTCGAAAATATGGTTGTCCATGACGCTCCCTCAATACAAATATGTGCTGCCTCGGAAAGACGCTGCTAACGCGATCCAGCTTCGCGCAGCGTCAGAGCACCAGGCGCCTTGAAAGATCAGGCCACGCGACTCCCTTGCAGTCAACAAGCCGGCCATCAGGCGCGGCGCGTACTGACGAGGGGGATCGCCACCAGCAATATAATGATAACCGCGGAAAAGGCGCCCATGAAAGGCGATATCAATTCATTCTTGGCCATGAGGACTGCCACCATCTGGATTACGTAATAGATGGTCGCCGACACCAGGCTGAACAGCAAGCTCATCAGCAATATATTCTTCTTGACGCGGCCGGTAAACAACACCGCCAGGATCATTACCACCACCGGCGTGCAGGCGAAAGCATAGCGCTTGAGATACTCAACCTTGGCTGCGGCCGCTGGCAAGCCGGCGCGTTCCAGAAAGCCGACGTACTCGGCGATCTCAAGCACCGTCATGTTCTCCACCTGCTTGTTTCGGCCCGTAAACGAGCTTGGAGGTTCGCTGATGGCTGGATCGTCAAGGTTGCCCAGGACTTCCTCGCGCAGCATGTCGGCGTCCCAATAAAAGCGGCGTACCGCCTTCAGAGACCAAAACTCGCCAGTCCATGATGCGCTCTGGGCATTGATGCGGCCGATAAAGGAGCCGTCCTCATCGCGTTCCACCAGGATGATACCTCCGAGCTCGAGGGTTTCACTATTGAACTGTTCGGCCCGCCAGATAAAGCGGCCACCTTCGCCGAGCAGGACAATATCCCCGCGCTGGAAGGACTCGCTGCTAGTATTGAGTAACTGACGCGATAGCGAATTTTTGCGGCTGGTAGCTTCCAAGACCACTTGATCCTCGAAAAAAAAGGAAAAGAGCGAAAAGGCCAGGGCCATGACCGTCAGTGGTAGAATGAACTGGGCCAGAGAAATTCCAGAGGCATAGACGACGATCAATTCGTTGTTCGCATACATGATGCCCAAAGTGTAGGAAACCGCGAACAGGATGGCGATGGGCAAGGCATAGCTGACTGACTTGGGTACGTACAGAACCATATTCCGCACGATATCGGCTACCGGCACCTCATTTTGCATATACCGAAAAATGTTGGCCAATAAGTCCATCAGCTGGATGAGCATTACGAAAAAAGACAAGGCGACCACGAAGGCCAGGATGACTGACTTCAGCAAGTATAAATGCAGTATGGTTGAGCTGCGGCCAGAGTAGATGCTTCTGTGGGCAAGCCGTTTCACGAGCGGATCCATGTACTCAACGCTCCCGCTTAAAAAAGGTCATGACCAAGCCGCCGCCCAGCACCATGATATTAGGTAGCCACATGGACAAAAAAGGCGAAAACCCGGTCCGGAGACCGAAATTTTGCCCACCTAACAATAGTGCCCAATACAGCAAGGCAACCAACAAACCGAGACCGAAACTCATGCCTCGATTATTCTTTTTGATTGAAACGGACAGCGGAAAGGCCAAAAAGACAAAACAGAGGGCACCGAAAGGAATGGAGAATTTTTTATAATATTCTAACTTATAGAGATACAGCGAGCGATCTTCAATGCGACGAGCCGCCAACCGGACGAATTCTGAAAAATCGGTCGTGACCAATTGCTGCAGATTGTTGATTTGCATAACGCCATCCTGAGCGAATCCCAGATAGCTGTCGGCCAGAGTACCTTGGCGGTTCGAAATATCCCTTTGATGGGCTTCCAGCCGAATATCAAAAGCCGCCTGCTTTTCGTCGATGATGGACAGAACATCGACGCTGCGCATCTCGTGCGGACCGAGGCTTGAGGAGACATCGGTGAAATTGGACAGCAGGATATTGTATTCCATTCTGGAAGCGGATGAATACTCATATTTGTTGGGCGTGGCTGGGTTGCTCTCTTGCGTAAAGACATTCTCCAGGATCAAACTGATAACACTTTGCTCCTCGGCATGATCTAGTAGACGGGCGGTGTCGGCAGTAATAACCCGACTCTTGCCATCCTTGGTTTCATCGATTATCACCAGATCGTGGATGACCAATTTATCGATTGCCCCGGTAATGATGATGGTATTCTGATAATTCTTGACGGAATAGGGCCTTAATTCCAAAGCTGGCGCAGTGGTAATGAGCCTTCGGTAAGTGCGCGCGTAGTTCATAGTTCCAAGTGGCAGAAAATAATCATTGGAGATAAAGGAAATGACGGAGAACACGATTGCCAACAGCAAGAATGGAACGAAGACGACCTTACGAGCCACCCCGGAAGCGCGCATCACCAGGAATTCATTATCCACCACGAAGCGGCTGATGGCCATGATGCTGCCTACCAGCGAGGCGAAGGGAAACGACATGGCGATAATAGCCGGCATGGCGAAGATGATCAACATCGCCACATCGATCAGCGGCGCGTTTTTAGACAGGATTTCCTCGGCCATAAGAAGCAACTGGTTAATGAAAAATATCACGAAAAAAAATAAAAACGAAATGATAAACGACAGGAGGAATTCGCGGGCAATATATAGTTGCAGAATGCCATATTTTCTCATGGGCTACTGGCCGGTCGACCCAAAGCCACCCGAAGAGCGCCCCGTATCCGCCAGTTCCTCAGACGCCAGAAACTTGGCAACGCTGACCGCCGCCATGACCAGTTGCGCAATCCTGTCGCCGGGATTGACGGTGAATACCTCGCTTCCCAGATTGACCAGCAACACTTTAACTTCACCACGATAGTCGGCGTCTATCGTACCCGGTGAATTTAAGCAGGTGATGCCGTATTTTAAGGCCAACCCGGATCGGGGACGTATTTGGCCTTCATAACCGGCCGGCAAGGCAATGATCAAGCCAGTCGGGACGAGGCAACGCTGCCCCGGTAGAATCGACAAGGAGGTATCAAGGCAGGCCTGCAGATCGGCGCCTGCGGCCAACGCCGACTGGTAGGCGGGAACTTTGGCCAAGGGGTGTATGAGTTGGAAATGCACCGAAATCTGATCGCTCATGGCAGCGCTACCTCCTGCAGTCTGGCGGCTAGCCGGTCTCGAGCAGTTTTCTGGACACTCGCGGGCAGCCGGCCATAGATCAAGATACTCTCGTTGGCGGGGTCCAGGTATTGCCTGATATAGGCATCCAGGTAGTCTTTGGAATAGACATTCACCTCCCTGAATTGGCGCCTAATTTCGCCTATCGGGGTGGTTGTGCCATCGAAGAGATATTGGCGGGCCAAGCGTTTCATGCGGAATTCCGTATCATCAGCCGCCAGGGCCAACGATCCGGCCATCCTGGTAACAGCTTCCTCAATCTCGATCTTCTCCAAACCCAAGGTATAGAGCCGTTGTGCCTCAGCTAGGTAGACATCGACAAATTCTGCCAACTGCCCAGGACTGGTGGCGGCATTGACGCCCCACATGGCTCCAAATTTGTAAAAAGAAATGAAGCTACTGACATTGTAACACAAACCACGCTCTTCGCGCAGGCGGGTGAACAAGCGCGAACTCATCGATTCGCCATAGGCGGCGCTGATCAAGGAGAAGGCCCAGAAGTCGACTGTTTGCCAGGCTGCCGGACGCTGCAAGGGGACTACCGAGAAGAAATGAATCTGGCTACCGGGAGCCTTGACCATGGCCCGGAAGGCCGCAAAGTCCGCCGCTGCCGACTCGACGGCTGGCTCTGACAGCGTGGCTGGAAAACGTCGAGTGGAGTATGTGAGCAGCTTGCAGGCAATCAAGTCGTGCATCGCAGCACTTCGTACCGGTCCAGCAATGGTGACCAGGCAAGTGCCCTGAACCAGGTGCCGCTGATGATAGTCGGCCAAATCCGCCAGCGACTGGCGTTCGATATCGGCCAGGCTGCCGGTGATTCGCTGGCCAAAGGCATGCTTCGGATACATGAGCGCAAACAGACTATCATGGGCGCATTCTTCGATATCGTCATCGGTGGACAAGATCTCGTTGCGGATGATGTCTTTTTCCCGTCCGAAATCGGCCGCGCAAAACACAGGCTCATAAACCATTTCGAGCATGATGTCGAGGGCCAGGGCGACGTTTTCAGCCGGCAAGGTACAATGCAGGCACATGATGTCTCGTTCCGTAAAGGCGTTGAGATAGCCACCCACTCGGTCGACTTGGCGGGATATTTCCAGGGCGGAGCGATTCTTGGTGCCTTTGAAAAGCATGTGCTCGACGAAATGGGTCAGCCCGGCTTCAACGGGGAGTTCATGTCCCGAACCGACCGGAAACCAGAAACCAATGGCCACTCCGGCTACTTGGGGCATTTCGTCGACCAACATGGTCAGTTTGGAATCAACGGCTATCGGCAGAATCGTTTGCAGGTCTTTTGCCACTACAGGTTCCTTTTGAAGCAAAGGCCGGACTCCCGCGGAGCCGGCCTTTGCATGAGGCTGAACGTAAACAGCGCAGTTCTCCCGCCGCCCACTACGCGTGAATCGACCACGCCAGAAACAGCCGGGCCGGACGGTGTTTACTGCCCGCCGGGAGCGCTCTCCAGGGCGTCAACATAAGAAAGGTTGAGTCGTCCCAGCTTGTCGACTTCCAGCAGCTTGACCGGGATCTTCATGCCTTCGCTGACCACGTCGGTAACGGCGTTGACTCGCTGCCGGGAAAGCTTGGAAATATGAACCAAGCCTTCCTTGCCCGGCAGAATCTCGACGAAGCAACCGAAATCCATGACGCGTTTGACGGTGCCCTGGTAGATGCGTCCCACTTCCGGATCGTCGACGATAGCCCGGATAGCATCGCGCGCCTCGTAGGAGGACTTCTGGTTGGCGCCATAGACGGTAACCGAACCGTCGTCGTCGATGTTGATCTTGACGTCGAACTGTTCGCAGAGGGCCTTGATGTTCTTGCCGCCTGGCCCGATGACCGCGCCGATCTTGTCGATCTCGATTTTCATGGAAACGATCTTGGGCGCGTAGACCGAAATTTCGGCGGAAGGCACGGAAATAGTCTGGTTCATAATGCCGAGGATATGAAGGCGCCCCTGCTTGGCCTGGGCCAAGGCCTTGGTCAGGATCTCGGTGGACACGCCGGCAATCTTGATGTCCATCTGGAATCCGGTGATTCCCTGTTCGGTACCGGCCACCTTGAAGTCCATATCACCCAGGTGATCCTCGTCGCCGAGAATGTCGGACAGCACCGCAAAACGGTTGCCCTCGGTGATGAGTCCCATGGCGATACCCGCCACTGGCCGCTTGAGCGGCACGCCGGCCGCCAGCATGGAGAGGGTGCCGCCGCAGACGCTGGCCATGGAGGACGAGCCATTCGACTCCAGGATCTCGGAGACAACGCGGATGGTATAGGGGAATTTTTCCTTGGCGGGCAGAACCCGTTCCAGGGCGCGGCGGGCTAGGTGACCGTGGCCGATCTCGCGCCGTCCGGTACCCAGGCGTCCGACCTCGCCGACCGAGAAGGGCGGGAAGTTGTAGTGCAGCATGAAGCGTTCGCGGCGGTCGCCTTCGATATCATCAAAGATCTGCTCGTCAAAGACGGTGCCCAGGGTGGTCACGGCCAGGGCCTGGGTTTCGCCGCGGGTGAACAAGGCCGAACCGTGGGTACGCGGCAGGATGCCGATCAGGCAGTTGATGGGACGGATATCCTCGGTGCCGCGACCGTCGACGCGCAGGCTCTTATCGAGAATGCCCGAGCGCAGCACATGGTACTGAATATCTTCCATCAGGGCATTGAACAGTTTCTGCTGCATATCATCGGCCTTGATCAACGGGAAAGCCTCGACCGTCTGCTGGATAGCGGCCGCCACGGCGGCATAGCGCTCCATCTTCTCCTTGGTGAACAAGGCCGTCGCCAGGCGCGGACGGGCGAATTTGTCGATCTCGGCCTGGTTGACCAGTTCAACCTTCAGGGGGTTGAGCGGCAGCTTGGCCTTGCCAACCTTGGCGCGCATATCTTCGATCATAGCGCAAATCTCGGCAATCGGCTTCTTAGCGGCCTCGATGGCGCCGAGCATCAACTCCTCGCTAACCTCGTCGGCTCCACCCTCGACCATCGTGATGCCACCCTTGGTACCGGCTACCACGATCTCCAGGCTGCCCTTCTCGATTTGCTCGTAGGACGGATTGATGATGTAGGTGCCAGCCAGATAGCAGACCCGGACGGCGGCAATCGGACCATCGAAGGGGATGTCGCTGATATGGACGGCGGCGCTGGCGGCGTTGATGGCCAGGATATCCGGCGGGTTGATTTGGTCGGCCGAGATAACCGTCGGAACGACCTGGAGCTCGCGGCCGAAAGCCTTGTCGAAGAGCGGCCGCATCGGCCGATCGATCAGGCGGGATACCAGGATTTCACGGTCCTTCGGTCGGGACTCGCGCTTGATAAAACCGCCGGGTATCTTGCCGGCAGCGTAGTATTTTTCGTTGTATTCAACGGTCAACGGCACGAAGTCAAGCCCTTCGGTGCTTTTGGCCGAACAGCAGGCGGTGGCGATGACGGCCGAACCGCCGAAACGGGCTAGAATGGCGCCGTTGGCTTGCCGGGCCATTCGACCGGTCTCGAATACCATGTCCTCGCCATTGATGGCATAAGTATTGGTTTGTATCATGATAAACTGGTGCTCCATTTAATCGGTACGTCCTGCATGGAAACGGCCGGCAACGCTGACGTCTGTCGTGTCGGGGGGGCACTAACGGCTGGCAGTCTGGTCCTGCGGGCAGGCCGCCGCTGAAAAAAAACCCGAACTGTGCCCGTTCGGGTTTCCAGAATCATTACTTGCGCAGGTTCAGGCGCTGGATCAACTCGCGATACTTGACCAGGTCGGTACGTTGGATGTACTTGAGCAAGCGCCGCCGCTGGCCGATCATCTTGAGCAGCCCGCGCTTGGAATTGGTATCCTTCTTGTGCACCTTGAAGTGTTCGGTCAACTGCCCGATGTGCTCCGAAAGCAATGCGACCTGGACATCAGCCGCGCCGGTGTTCTTTTCAGAACCGCCGAATTCCTTGACAACCCTGGATTTGTCTTCCTTGGTTACAGCCATTTCTTATTCTCCTTACACTACTCTATCGTGCCGTGTTCATCAGTCTTGTGGTAAAACACGATGGTTTCGGGGTGCTCCGCGCGCTTACCCGACCAGCGTATCGAATTATCCGCTTCGACCTGTACCTGGTCGGCAATGACCAGCTTCCCGGTACAGACATCGGCCTTATACGACCCGTTCCCGATGGACAGGACGGGCAATTCGACGGGGAGCAGCCTGCCGCCGGCCCCGTTCCCAGTAAAATCATACTCGCGAACATCCAAGGCATAGGGGCGTCCAAGCATGGCGAGTGCCTGGTCTGTCTTGCCCTGGTTGATGCAATGCCGTATCCGGCTGGAGCTGATTGGCTTGCCATCGACCAGAACCGGATCGACCAGCCTGGCAGTCGCCTGGTAACGACCGGCCACGGCCGGTAATTCAGCGGCCCTGACTTGCAAGCCATGGCCAAACGCAAAGTTCCAGCCAATCACGAACGATTCAACGGCTCCGGCTTCGGCCAGCAAATGCACAAAATCTTCTCCCGACATTTTACTGAATTTCACAGAAAAGTCAATCAGGACACACAGGGCGATACCGCTCTGATCGATAAGCTCCATTTTTTGATCCAGACTGCAGATATCACCAGAAAAACCAGCCGGATGCATCAATTTTTTCGGGTTTTGCCGGAAGGTGACCACCATAGTCCGCCGGTCAGCCCGCTGTTCCTGCATGCAGCTGAATAGACGCTGATGGCCGCGATGAACACCATCAAAAACGCCAATGGATGCGACTGAAGGAGCAGGCGGAACCCGGCCGGCAATCAGGTCATCCCAGGAAACGATGGTCATAGCTGTGCCGCCAGAACAAAGGCGTAGCTCCAAGCGCCAGCTTGGCCACTGACGATACCCAGAAAAACATCATCCATATCGAACACGGCCACACCGGCCTTACCACCTGCGGCCAGGGCCTGAAAAGTCGGCAGGAAAAGCAGCGGCCGGCCATGACGGAAGGCGGCTGCCTGGTCGCTATCCAGTTTGATGACCGACAAGTCAAGGGCGACTGCCAATGCGGCGGACAGCGGCCGCAAGCCGTTCTGGCTAACATGCTCCGGAGTAATCGAGTCAGCCAGGCTGAAGGGCCCCGAGGCCGTCCGGCGCAAGGCAGCCAGATAAGCGCACGAACCGGCCGCCTGGCCAATATCCCGGGCCAGGGAGCGGATATACGTCCCCTTGGAGCAGTCGATCTCCATGACCGCCTGCTGCCCATCAAAGGACAGTAAACGTAAACCCTGTATCTGGATGCTGCGCTCTTCCATGGCCGGAGTTTCGCCATCGAGCACTCGCTGGTAGGCTCTTTTGCCGTCGACATGGACCGCCGAGTAGACGGGAGGAAACTGCCTGATACTACCGCGAAAGTTCGGCAAAACCGCTTCCAAAGCCGCCAGCGTAGGTAAGGCGGCAGTCCGGCAGACGGTCCCGGTGGGGTCGAGGGTGTCGGTTTCACTGCCAAATTGCAGGGTGGCCAGGTAGGATTTGCCGGCCACCATGAAGTAATCGGCCAAGCGGGTATAGCGGCCGAACAGGCAGACCAGGATGCCGGTGGCAAAGGAGTCCAGGGTGCCGGCATGCCCGGCCTTGACCTTCGGGCCCAAGCGGGCGGCGACCTTCCTGAGTACGGTATGCGAGGTGGCGCCGGAAGGTTTGTCGATAATCAGGAAGCCTTCCGGCTGGAGGCCGGCGGCTTCCGTCACGACAGTAAATCCTTGAGCTTTTCGCCCATTTCGAAGCCCTGCTTGATGCCGGTATCGACCACGAAAACCAGGCGGGGCGTCAAGCGGATGTGAATGCGCTTGGCCAGATTGGCCTGGATAAAGCCGGCCGCATGGTTAAGGCCGGCCACGGCCGCCGCCAGGCTAGCCTCGTCCTTGAAGGTCGAGACGAAAACCTTGGCATGCGAGCCGTCCCGGGCCAAGGCCACCCGGGTAATGGACAAGAAAGAATCGACGCGAGGGTCTTTGATGTCGCCGCGCAGCAGCAGGGCGGCAACCTCGGTCCGCACCTGCTCCTCGACGCGCTTAAGCCTTATCCCTTCCATCGAGGGCCTCTCCCAACTTGCGACTGACCTGAATCTGCTCGTAAATCTCGAATATGTCGCCTTCCTGCATTTCGTTCCAGTCGACCAGGCCGATACCGCATTCATAGCCGGCGGCCACTTCCCTGGCATCATCCTTAAAGCGCCGTAGCGACAGGATTTTGCCGTCGTGAATCTCGACGCTGTCGCGGATGACGCGGGCAAAAGCGTTGCGCTTGACCAGGCCTTCGGTGACGTAGCTGCCGGCGATGGCCCCGATCTTCGGCACCTTGAAGACGCTGCGCACTTCGGCCTTGCCGATATCCTGTTCCTTGACTTCCGGAGCCAACATGCCTTCCATGGCGGAACGGACTTCTTCGACCGCCTTGTAGATGACATTGTACTTGCGGATATCGACCTTCTCCTGATCGGCCAAGGCTTTGGCCTTGGGGGTCGGTCGGACGTTGAAGGCGATGATGATGGCGTCGGAGGCGCTGGCCAGGTCGACGTCGGTCTCATTGATGGCACCGGCGGCGGCCCGGATAACCGCCAGGCGGATCTCGCGGGTGGACAGCTTCTCGAGCGAAGCCTTGAGGGCCTCGACCGAACCGTGGACGTCGCCCTTGATGATAACCCGCAGGGTCTGCAGATTGCCATCGCTGATGGTATCGTACAGATTCTCCAGGTTGACCTTCTTGACGGCCTTGGCTTCCTCGAAGCGTTTCAGTTCCTGGCGCTTGCCGGAGAAGCTGCGGGCCGTCTTGTCATCCTCAACGACTTCGAAGGGATCGCCCGAGTTGGGCATGCCCTCAAAGCCGATGACCTCGACCGGGGTGGAGGGCGGCGCTTCGGTGATGCGGACGCCGGCGTCGTCATACAGGGCGCGCACCTTGCCGGGGTAGCAACCGGCTAGGAAACTGTCGCCGATGCGCAGGGTGCCGCGTTCCACGACCACGGTGGCCACGATGCCGCGGCCCTGGTCGATACGAGCTTCCAGGATCTTGCCTTCCGCGAAGCAGTCGTGGTTGGCAGTCAACTCCAGCACTTCGGCGGTCAACAGGATGCCGTCCAGCAGTTCCTGGATACCGAGCTTCTGGAGGGCTGAAATCTCGCAGAACATGGTCGTTCCGCCCCAGGCTTCGGGAATCAACCCCAATTCGGACAGCTGGGTCTTGACGCGATCCGGATTGGCTTCGGGCAGGTCGATCTTGTTGACGGCCACGATGATGGGAACGCCGGCGGCTTTGGCATGATCCAGGGCTTCGACGGTTTGGGGCATGACGCCGTCGTTGGCGGCCACCACCAGGATAACGATATCGGTGATCTGAGAGCCGCGGGCGCGCATCTTGGCGAAGGCCTCGTGGCCCGGGGTGTCGAGGAAGGTAATCTTGCCCCGACCGGTATCGACTTGATAGGCGCCGATATGCTGGGTAATGCCGCCGAATTCGCCGGCGATGACGTTGGTCTTGCGGATGGCGTCGAGCAACTTGGTCTTGCCGTGATCGACATGACCCATGACGGTGACGATCGGCGCCCGGTGCGTCATGTCAGCCGGATTGTCGGCCGCTTTCTCGATCAGGGTTTCGTCGTACAGCGAGACAATATGGACTTCGCAGGCATATTCGCCGGCCAACAGGATGGCGGTATCGGAATCGATTTGCTGATTGATGGTGGCCATGACGCCCATGGACATCAGCTTGCCGATCAGCTCGCTCGGCTTGAGGTTCATTTTGCGGGCCAGCTCGGAAACCGAAATGGACTCCATGATATCGATGACCTTGGGAACCGGATTGGCCTTCGGCGCGGCAGCCTTCTTGCGCTGCAGCTGCAGTTTCTGCTCGAGGCTTTCCTCGCGCTTCTGGTAATTAGGCTTTTTAGCCTTCTGGACGAAACGCTTGGCGGTCGGCTTCTTGTCGGCGCCCGGCGGCGGCGTATTGGGAGCGCCAGGGCGGCCCATGCCGGGGCGAGGCGGCCCGCTGAAGGGTCGGCTGCCGGCGGGACGCTGGCCTTGATAGCCGCCAGTACCGGCCGGACGCTGGCCCTGATAGCCGCCGGTGCCGGCCGGACGCTGGCCCTGATAGCCGCCGGTGCCGGCCGGACGCTGGCCCTGATAGCCGCTGGATTGTCCCTGGTAGCCGCTGGATTGTCCCTGGTAGCCGCCGGTTTGACCCGGGGTACGCGGACGGGTGCCTTGGTAGCCAGTACCGGCCGGCCGCTGGCCTTGATAGCCGCCACCGCCCTGACTGGGCCCACCTTGGTAACCGCTACCCTGACTGGACCCACCCTGGTAACCGCTACCCTGGCTGGATCCGCCTTGGTAACCACTGCCCTGGGGAGAATTCCCCTGATAGCCGCTACCTTGGCTGGAACCGCCCTGATAACCGCTACCCTGGGGAGAATTTCCTTGGTAACCGCTGCCCTGATAGCCGCCAGAGGGACGACGGTCGGTCGGGTTGTTGCCTTGATAACCGCCGGGGCGACGGTCTTGCGGAGCTGGACCACTCCGATAGCCGCCGACCCGCCCAACAACGCGCGGACCGGTCCGGATCGGGGTCTTGTCGGCGGCCGGGGGGGCCGCCGCACCGTCGGCTGGCGCCACGGCTGATGGCTGACGCTCGGGGGCGGCGTCCGCGGAGGTCGGACCGCTCACGGCCGGCGCTTCGATCCTGACAGGTTCTTCGCTGGTGGAGGCTGATTCGCTCTTCTTGCTGTCGTGGTGGACAACTACCCGTGCCGTCGTTTTCTTAACCACGGCCGCGGCGGCCACTGGTGGAGTATTCTTCTTCTTGACGACGACCACCTTGCGTTTTTCCGCGCTGGCGGCAGCTTCCTCGTTCTCGGCCGGTTTTTGCCGGCTTTGCTTGATCAGGGTCGCCTTGGGCTTATTTTCATTGGTATCAGACATGGTCCACCTTTAAGAGTCCTGTTCATCGGCATCGTCTTCGTATTCGAAGGATAGCGCGACCCCGCACTGCGGGCAATGAGACATATCCGGTGTTATCTGAGCCTGACAATCCGGACATTCATAAAATTCCTGTTCTTCCGCGGTTTCGACTACTTCAGTGTCGTCAACGGTCTCTTCCTCGATGACTTCGATGTTCTCATCGATAATCTGTCGGATCATGCTGACGTTGTCGGCGCCTAGACCCTCGATGGCCAGCAACTCCTCGTCGCTCCGAGCCAGGACGTCCTCAATCATTTCAATGCCAACCGACCGCAGCTTGTCGACCAGGGCCGCGGATATGCCCGGCAATTCGTCAATGCGCTGCAATTCTTCTTCGTAGTCGCCTTCATTGAACAGGTTGGAAATTTCGCGTCGGGCATCGCTGGCGATATCCATTTCGCGGAACTGCTGTTCGGTCTTGACGTCGATATTCCAATCACACAGGCGGTTAGCCAGCCTGACATTCAAGCCTTGCTTACCGATGGCCACCGACAGCTGACTATCATCGACTACCGCCAAGGCCGTATGCTTGGCTTCGTCCAAAACATAGACTTCCTTGACATCGGCCGGCGACAAGGCATTGCGGATAAAGCGCCGTGGATCAACTTCGTATTTAAGAACGTCGATCTTCTCGCCTTCCAGCTCCTTGATGATATTCTGAATGCGGATACCCTTCATGCCAACGCAAGCGCCGACCGGATCGACATCGTCCTTCCGGGAATAGACCGCGATCTTGGTACGATAACCCGGCTCGCGCACGATCTTGAAAACCTCCACGGTCTTGTCGTAAACCTCCGGAATTTCCAGTTCCATGATCTTCTGGACGAATTCAGGGTGGGTCCGGGACAGGACAATCTGGGGGCCGTTCTTGTTAACCTCGGCAATATAGGCCTTGATGCGCTCGCCTGGCTGATAGACTTCCCGGGGCGACTGGAATTTCTTGGGGAAAAAGCCTTCGACCTTGCCTAAATCGACGAAAATGTTGCCGTTCTTTTCCCGTTGATAATAACCGATGATGATTTCGCCGAGCTTGGCATGGAATTCGGCGTACAGTGTATCGCGCGATATCTCACGCAGGGATTGCCGGGTGGTTTGCTTGGCGAGCATCACTTCCTGGAGGTCAAACTCTTGGGGATCGATCGGTATTTCCAGCACATCACCGGCTTCGGCCTCAGCGGCGATTTCCTTGGCCTCCTCAAGGGAGATTTCCAGGACTGGATCGTAGACATCATCGACGATTTCTTTCTTGGCGAGGATCTCGACGCCTTCATAATCGGGCTTAAAGCGCACGACGGCGTTATCGGATGTCCCGAAACGTTTCTTGTAAGCCGCCAACAAGGCATCTTCGATTGTCTTCAGAACCAGATCCTCGGAAATATTTTTTTCATGAATCAGTTGCCTGATTGCTTCTGCCATATTTGAAGCCATTCTTTACCTACCCTCCCGGGAAACATCAAGTTTACACCCGTTTATTTGCGAAAAGGGAATCAGGAGTTCCCCTTCCGCGGTCATCAAGCGCAGTTGGGCCGTATCGGCCGCCACCAGCACACCGCCGCTGGCGGTTCCGTCAGCCATGGTAACCAATACGCCACGGCCCGCGAAAATCGAGTAATCCGCCCGAGACTTAAAGGTCCAGTCTATACCAGGCGAGGTCACTTCCATGTAAAAATTGTCATGGCCGAATTTTTCGGTCAAGGCAGCCACCACCATGCGATGTACGCGGGTACAGTCGTCGATGCCGGTGCCTTGCGACCGGTAAATCACAAGCTGATAATTAAGCAGACGATCTTTTTTGGCAATGGCCAGGTGGACCAGGTTAATGCCCGTTCCAGCCAGCAAGCTGGTTATGTAATCTTGTAGTTCTTCCAATGCAATCATACCGTTCCAAAAGCGAAATAGGTTGATCCTATAAAAAAAGGGCCGTCACATACGCCCTTTTTTAAAACAACCTTGTAATGTTTACTGTTGCATAATAAGCCTGTCAGCTGATTTCGTCAATAGACCCGTCGAGTATAGTCATAATTTCCCTCCCTACCGACTACCATGCGCAAAAGCCAGAAAATGATCCAGTCAATCAGCGGCCAGGACGATAGCGCTGACCTGCAAAGCGCCAGCCGTGCGCAAGGCGATGGCGCAAGCCTCCAAGGTCGCGCCCGTCGTACTGACATCGTCGATCAGGATCAGCTCCCTACCCTCCGGCAATTTTCTAGCCAAGACGAAACGACCAGCCATGTTGACCCGACGCGCCGCGGCATCGAGCGTTTTTTGCTGGACACCGCCCTTCAGGCGCCGCAGGCAACGGCAAACCGGCAGGCGATAGCGCCGGACCAGCCAGCGGCCTAGTTCCTCGACCTGATCCCAACCGGAACGGTGAATTTTCCCCGGTCGCGGCGGAACTGGCACCAGGCAGAAGGGCACCAGGCGTCCGGCCAGGGCAGTGGCCAGGCAGGCGGCAAAAAAACCGGCCAGACTGCGCCGACCGTGCGATTTATAGGCGGACAAGAGGCTAACCATGCTGGCCGAATACTGAAACAAAGCGGTAACGGCGACGGCATGATCCTCCCGTCGGCGGCAAGACAGACAGGTCGTCCTCTCCGACAAAAGCGGCCGGCCACACCACTGACAGACGGCACCGCGCACCCGTGGCAGGCCAGCACCGCAGGTGGGGCACAGCGGCCAGCCTGGATCCCGCCGTAAGCTCCGGCCGCAGACGACACAATGATGAGGCAGTCCAGCCGCCAGGCCAGCCGCCGGCAGCCAAGCCAGGCTTTTCATGTCTTGGGTACGCCTGAAAGGCGACACGAGCCTACATAATGCTCAGCAGAGTCCGGGTGCCCATGCCGAAATCATCAGCGGCCGAGATCAGCCTTGAAAGCCGCCAGACGCTGGAGGGCCTGCAGCGGGGTCAGATTGTCGATATCGAGGCTGCGCAGGGCATTGATCACCAGTTCATCGGCGCTAAAAAGGGCCGGAGCGGCCACGACCCGGCCACGACCGTCGTTGCCAGCCAGCCTTTTACCCATGTCCCGAACCAGACTTGGATCGCCTGCGGACTTGCTGGCCGTCATGATTTCGTGGTGGGCTTCACGCACCGCCAATAGGGCGCGCAAGTCTGCCGCCCGGGCGACTACGGCTGGCGGCACGCCGGCCAAGCCGGCCACATGGATGCCGTAGGAGCCGGCCGCCGGACCGGGCACGACGCGCTTCAGGAAAACCACCTCCCCGGAGCGCTCCTCCACCGCCATGGAAATTTCCAGCAGCCGGGGATGCTCCATGGCCGTCAATTCATGGTAATGGGTGGCAAACAGAGTCCGGCATTGCAGAACATTGAGCATGTATTCGCTAACCGCCCAGGCGATGGCCAAACCGTCCTGGGTGCCGGTTCCCCGGCCGACCTCATCCATAATAACCAGGCTGTGGCGGCTGGCATTATTGAGGATACTGGCGGTTTCGTGCATCTCGAGCAGAAAGGTGGACTCGCCGCGCGCCAGGTTGTCCTGCGCCCCTACCCGACAAAATATCCGGTCGCATAGGCCGATGACCGCCTGGTCGGCCGGCACAAAGCAGCCGGCCTGCGCCAAAAGGACAATCAAGGCATTTTGGCGCAGGAAAGTCGACTTGCCGGCCATATTGGGGCCGGTCAGCAAGGCAAAACTGCAGGCGTCGACGCTCAGGCTAGTATCGTTGGCAATAAAATCACCAGAAGGCAGGTGCGCTTCCACGACCGGGTGACGGCCGCCGCGGATATCCAGAATTCCCTCGCTTGACAACCCCGGCCTGGTATAACCACGGGTCATGGCTACGGCGGCCGCGCTCAGATGACAGTCGAAATCGGCTATCGCCTGCGCCAGTTGCATCAGTGGCGAGGCGCAGGCCTTAACCCGGTCGCGGATAGTCAAAAAGAGCGTTTTCTCGATTTCTACGATCCGATCCGCCGCGCTCATGATATCGCTTTCCAAACTGGCTAGGCGCTCGGTACTGAAACGCTCCGCGCTGAGTACCGATTGGCGTCGGATGAAGTGAGATGGCACCGCTTTGGCCGCTTGCTTGCCGAGCTCCAGATGATAGCCCAGCACCCGGTTAAATTTAAGCCGCAAGCCTGGCAGCCCGCTGCTAGCGCGCTCTTCTTCCAGGTAGGCAGTCAATACCGTCTGGGCGGAATCTTTGAGCCGGCGCAAGTCGTCCAGCGGCGGGTGCCAGCCCTCCCGGATAACCGGGCCATCGGCTGGTGTCAAGGCTGGCTCGTCCAGGATGGCGGCGGCCACCAGGTCGCGCAATTCTTGCATCACGGCCAGGGTAGCGCCGTCGGCAAAGGCTGGCCGGTCTGCCTGGCAGGCACCAGCGGCGGTCTTGGCCGCCAAGGCTGTGGCATAGGCTTGGTGGAATCGTAACGCGGCCTCTAGCGTCAACTTGATGGCCAACAAATCCTTGGGAGTGGCCTTGTCCATGGCCAGGCGGGCCGTCAACCGTTCCAGATCAAGGCACTGTTTTAGGGCAGCCCGCGATTTTTCCAGCAAGGCTGGCTGGTGATAAAAAAAATCGACCATTTCCAGACGCCGCTCAATTGCCGCCAGGGATCTCAGTGGTTGCAGCAGCCGCCGACGCAGCTCCCGGGCTCCCATTGGTGTCAGCGTGGCGTCAACCGTAGCCAGCAGCGAAAAAGCCTTGCCGCCGTCGCGCAGATTGCGGACGATTTCCAGGTTGCGCTGGGTCGACTCATCAATGGCCACAAACTGGCCCGTGTCGCAGGTCTGCAATGATAAAACATGGTGCAAGGACAATTTGCAGGTTTCACTGGCGTATTCGATCAGAGCGCCGGCCGCGGCCAGGGCTGGGTCATCTTCCGCAAACCCGAAACCCTGGCTGCCAAGAGTGCCAAAATGCCGCTTCAGGACGCGCAAACCATGCTCGCGGCTAAAACTCCAGTCCGGCAGGCGATTTATCACCACATCGGTGTATTCACTCAGGATTTCACCGGCTACCGGATGCCGCAGACTCGATTCGCGCACTACCAATTCGCGGGGCGCGAGCCGGCACAGCTCGCGGCGCAACATCTCGCGGTCAGCGGCGGCGAAGGATTCGGCCCGAAATTCCCCGGTGGAGCTGGAAAGCCAGGCCAAGGATACGTGCTCCTCGGCACCCTTATTCAGTACCGCTACGGCCACCAGGTAGTTGTCGAGAACCGCTTCCAAAAAATCCTCATCATTGACCGTGCCCGGGCTGATGACTTCGACGACTTTTCGCTCAATCAGGCCTTTGCCTTTTTGCGGGCTGCCGATTTGCTCACAAATGGCTATCTTGCGACCAGCCTTGAGTAAACGGGTGATATAATTGCGGGAAGCGTGCCAGGGAATACCACACATCGGGGCCGACTGACGTTGTGTCAAGGTCAAATTGAGGAGGCGACTGACCTCTATGGCGTCATTATTGAACATTTCATAAAAATCGCCTAACCTGAAAAACAGGATGGCGTCGGGATATTCTGCCTTGACCCGGTCGTACTGCTCGCTGAGGGAAATCTGCTCGGCCATGATTCTTGCATTATATGCAAACATGGGTTAGGATACAATGGCAGGGTTTACAGCTTGCACAACCGACCGGCAGCTGGATACAAGTACCCCCGGCCCTCTCCGGCAAGCCCCCATTTCAGCGTCTAGAAGGCAGGCTATCGTGGATGAAGCACTTTTTTACCGAGAAACAAGCGGTATTATCTATATCAAGGCTCAAGGTCATATTACCGCCAATACCTGCGCCGATCTTAAAACCCGGGTCTTTGCCAGGCTCGAAGCCAAGCCACCGGTCGAAGACATCTTGATAGACCTCGGCGATTGCGAATATATGGACTCGACCTTTATGGGCTTATTGGTGGGATTTAACAAGCGCTTCCTGCGCCAATCCGAAAAACCGCTCAGCCTGCTCCGTCCGAATGAAACCTGCAGCAAGCTGCTGCGCACTATCGGCGTCTTGCGCCTGGTTAATGTCCGGACAGACACCATCACCTTCCCCGAACCGATGGAAAACATTAACACTGGCCATAAGGCGGGCACCCGCTTGATCCTGAACGCCCACGAAGACCTGATTGAATTGTCAGACGAGAATGAGCAGCGCTTTGGGGTGTTGCGCACGATTCTCAAGGATGGGCTCGCCAATGAAGACGACGACCAAGCGCCTGACATCCCGGACTAGATCCGCCAACACGCAGGCCACTGCTCCAGCGCATCGGCGGCTCAGGCCTCGGCCTTATTGCTCCATCAATTCCTGAATGACTTTGTCGGTAATGTCCACCATGCTGCTGAACCACAGAACGACAAGATCGCTATTTCTGGAACTGAGCACCAAAGAATAGCCTTCCGCTTCGGCTACGCCCTGGATAGTCTGATACAAGGTTCGGACAAAGGTGTTAGTTTCCGATAAAGTGCGCATTCTCTCATCGAGCTCATGTTGCTTAATGCGCGTAAAATCATTCAAAAACTGGATCTTCTCAATCATTTGCGTCGCCAGCTGACGGGCGGCCTCATAGTCGCCGGACCGCTCCAGGGCTTGCCGCTGCGCTTCGAGGCTTCTGATTTCTTCGCTGAGGCGCTGGATTTCCTGCTGATTGCGTAAGCGATCTTCCTCGATAGCGCGCACCGATTGCGAATCCTTGTAATAGGTCAAGTATATTTTCTGCAGGTCGACCACGGCGACTCGGGTAATTTGCTGAGCGGCGGCATTGAAGGCCGCGCCAATAAAGACCACCAGGGCAAGCGCCATCATTTTTCGGTTCATCGTTCCTCCATCTGGCCTGGTTGCGCCAGGCCAGCATCACATCAGTTCAAGGGCTGGCTGAAACTAAGCACAAACTCCCAGTTATCGGGGTCGACAAACTGCAGCTGCGCGCTCTGGCTATTATAATAGAATGGTTTGGCCAAGTACAGGCGCAACGGCAATTGCTGAAGCGTAAAACGCAGCCCAAAGCCGAAGCTGAAGGCAATGTTGTTCAAGGCTGGCAGCAAGAGCGAACCATCGGACAGTGCAGTGGCGCCGCTGCCCTGCACGCCGTCGATATTGTACAGCTGGGTTGCGGACGAAGCCAGCACGGCGGCATCCAGGAAACTGTCCAGCGATATGATGCCGGGAATGATCGGAATGCGCAACTCCAGCCAGTTTGACCACAGGGCGGTGCCACCGGTAGTCTCGCTGCCCGCGCGGAGTGCGATATTGGTATCGGTACCCCAGCCGCGGCCGATGAAGGTGCCATCGATACCGAGCCGGTTGCCACCGCTGACGGTGGTAGCGCCGTCGAACCACGGCATCAGAACGGCGACGCTGGAGTGCAATCCTAGTACCATCTTGAAGCTCTGGTCTTCGAGAATCGGTATGAACGACAGGGGAAGGTTAAACAAGGTGAGGTAGCCCTCAAGACGGGTATCGCTACGGGTATAGCGCTCCAACTCGCCAGGGAAAAAGCCGGTCAGGGTGAAGCGTTGGCTGGCGTAGTAGCCCAACGTCGGGTCAAACCACATATCAAGCTGGTTGAGGTAGGCTCGGGCAAACAGCCGGTTGGAAGGCAGCCACGTATTCAGGTTGGTACGCAAGCCCGCGTCATACGGCCGGAACAGGTCATCGTCGTAGGTCTTGTTATTGAGGGCGATATTGTAGCCACCGCCCAGGCCAAGGTCGCCCAACAAGGTCTTGAAGATGTAGCCGGTACTTAAGCCCAGCGAAAGGCTCCAGGTATCATAGTTCATGTAATAGGCCGAGGGCACGACGTTGCCAGCCGCCTGGTATTCCGCCCATGAGCTGTAAGGATCGGGCACGCGGCCCGGATCAGTATAGCTAAAAACCGGCCCCATAGAATCCTGCAGGGCCAGGTTGCTGGTGTGCTGGAAGGCCAATTCCACCCGAGTCGACCAGCGCTGATTAAACAGCCAAGGCTCGGTGAAACCGAAGGACAGGTTCTGGCTGTTGGAAGCGACGTTCAGGTCGATATCCAGGGACTGTCCCCGGCCAAGGAAATTTTTCTCATTCCATTTAAGCAAGCCGCTGATAGGGAAGGCCGAATCGGAGCCGACCCCGGACAGCGAGACGCCGAATTGGATCTCCGCCGTGCTCTGCTCCACCACATTGAAGACCAGCTCCATGAGCAGATCCTGGCTGCCAGGCAGCAATTCGGGCTCGATAGAGGAGAAATATTGCAGATTATACAGGTTTCGCATACCGTCGCGTATCCTAGCATTCGAGAAAATGTCGCCGGCTTCCAGCGGGATTTCGCGCAGGATCACCTCGTCCATGGTGCGATCATTGCCGCGAATGGTGATATTCTCGATATGCGCACGCTCCCGCTCCTGAATGGTATACTGATAGGCAATGAGGCCGCGTTCGGCATCCCGCCGCTCTTCCATGCTGATCTCGTTAAAAATGTAGCCATTCTGATAATAGAGGTCACGTAGCTGGCCATCAGCCTCCAGGAAGCGGGCGTAATTGAAAATACTGCCGGACCGGAAGCGGAAAAAAGCCTCAAGCGTCGGCGTATCGAAAATCACGTTGCCAGCGAAGCTGACACCATCATACAGGTAACGCTGCCCCTCGCTGAGCTCGATGTACAGAGTCAGGCGCTGGGCTCCGGCCCGCTCATCGAGGACGGTCTCGCGGCGGATGTTGACGATGGTGATATCCAGATAACCGCGGGTCTTATAGTAGAATTCGATGCGCTTGCGATCCTCGAGCAACAAGGACTCATTGAACGCGCCGGATTGGAACAGGCCGCGTTCCTTGAGTACCATCTCGCCCTTGAGCGCCTGGGCGGAAATGGCGGAGGCACCCTCGAAAATGATGGAGTCGAGGGTCACCTTGGTTCCTTCCACAATATCGAAGAAAACGGTAACCCGATTGTCCTCGACCTCGAAGCGAGAGCTGATGGCGACCTCGGCGTAGCCCTTCTCAAGGTACAGCCGGCGGATGGCGATTTCGTCAAGCCTCAGGTCGCCCTGGTTAAAAATGCTGTCTAGCTTGATACTGAGCACTTCCTGCAACTCGGCGGTTCGGATGCCACGGTTACCATCAAAGAGAATCGCCCGCAAGGCCGGCCGCTCGACGACCCGGAACAAAATGACAACCGACTGGCTCTGGGAATCGCCGGGCACGGCCTCGGGCGCGATCTCGGTGAAATAATCCAGCTGGTAGACGGCTGTTAGCAACTGCATCCATAGCTCGGCCGAGAAGGCTTGGTCGCGGTATTCCCTGATGATGGCGTCAAGGTCAGAATTGGTGACGACCTGCAAGCCTTCAAATCGAATATTGCGGATCGGCTTGCCGATATACCATTCGGTGTCCGCCTGGGCCTGAACCGACATCAATACCACTACAGCCAACAGGCCGACCAAAAACCAACGCTTCATATATGCTGCCTTTCTCATTTGAGGGGGATTCTCCAAGACAATGTCAATGCCTGATCGGATATAAACCAATTTTCCGGATGTTCAGGCCTGAAACTCCAATTTATCAAGAAATGCGGAGTCTGCCATTCGAGACTCAGTTCGTAGTTTAACTGCAAATTGCCCTGCATTTCAAGCTGTCCCTCCTGTAGCAAAATGGTACTCTGTATAAACAGGTTGTCAGTCAGGTATTTTCCGGCGATGATGGCGGTGTTGTCCAGATAGTCGGCCATGGTCATCGGTTGCCCGGATGCATTGAGGCCGGTCAGGTCATAAAGCCATCGTTGCAGAATCTGACTGCGCAAGTAGAACAAATCAAGCCCCAGAAGGTTTTGCACATTCTGCTCAAAGATGGAAATAATATTCAGCTGCGGTATGATGAAGTCGAGGTTCTCGAGCAAGGCCAATCCAGTAATCTCTCGGTTTTCATCGTTAGCCAACAAATCCTGGCCAAGCAAGCGGGCGATTTCGGCTTCGGTCAGCGCCGGCGTGGACTCGAGGGAAAAAACCAGATTCTTAAGCGGCGCATTGTCGGCCCGCAAGCGGATTACAACCGGCTCCCCATTGTAGGAACTGCGCGTCTCGGCCTGCAGGGTCAAGAGCGGATTGAAGGAATCGCTATTCTCGTTAAAAACCATATTCGCGGCTTTTAGGTAAAAGTTGCGCTTGATGTAAAAGACATTGCCGCCCCGGATGATAATATTTCCCGTTATGGACAAGTCACTTTGCATGCTGTCGTAATAAACCGACAGTTCGCTCTGCGGGTCGGTCTGGCCGGAAAAAAACGGGCGCGACTTATCGGGAAAGAATATACGCAGCCCGTTGCCGATATTAAAGCGCAGATTGGTGACAATATCGTAATAAACGACGTCGGTTGAAGCCCGCTGGTTTAGGATATCGAGGGTGATAACCAAATCACCGCTTTCGGCGTTGATTATTCCATCGACAACTGCGCCGGTGGGCATGATCCGGATACCCAGGTCGGTGGTGGCATAAGCGTCAATCGCCATACCCAGCAGCCGGGTTTTGGTATGGATTTGCGTCAGGTCAACCGATGCCACGTTAATCTGGATATCATTTGGAATCCAGGAATCAAGGCCCAGAATCAACTGCAGGTCGAGTAAGGCGGTTCCGCAATCCAAGTCGGACTGGTTCAATTCGGCTTGCTTGCCTTCAATATAGAGGGTTTCCGTTATCGGCCCGATGGTATCGACGACGAAATTATCCACCCGTAAGTAAAACTCGTTGAAATCAAAACTACCGAACATCTCCGGATCGGCTTGCGAGCCGCGGATAGTAGCATTACCACGGGCGGTGCCGCTCACAATGCTGACCACCGGAATCTCGATCAATTGAAAGACGAAAGGCATGCTGATTTGCAGGCCAGTGGCTTGCAAATCGACCATCTGGTCCCTGATAGTACCGGTTAATTGGCCGGCCATAGGTAGCTTGGGCGCCAGCCAGGCGTTGAGCTCACCGCTTACCCGCCAGTTAATCGCCACCTCGGTGGCCGGGCCAGCCTGAATTTGCCAACCTTCCGGGTTGAAGGCTATCTGATATGGCCAATCGGGCTTTTGATTGCCCTGCAGCTTGAAATTGGTGGCTTGGCCGGATAGACGGCCGGTCTTAAAGTCAAGCTCGGACACCAGGCGAAGCATGGCCAGAATATCGCCGCGCTCGACCGAAGCGGGGGCAGACTGGTCGTCACCGGCTGAGAGGTTTACAGCGGCCTGCCCGGCCACCCGGGCGGTAAAGGTTGGCACGCTGCTGGCACGCAGGAGGGCGATTCTGGCGTCCAGGCCAAAAGTGCCCCGACTGGACGGTATATCAAACTCGCCAGACAGCTGCATTAGCTTGAGATTGCCGTATTCCAATTCACCGTCAGAAAGGGCGATACGGCCAGCCTGATAGCTGGCACTACCACGGGCGAAGAGCGACGTTCCAATCGACTGCCGATCCGGATTGACGGAAAATTGCAGCCCAATGGCCAAATCCGGGAAACGGCCATCGATTCGGGCATCGGCGTCGAGCAGGCCGGACAGAGTCGGCAGCAGCCGGGCCAGCCGAGCCTTGCGCATTCCCAGGGCGCCGGTCATTGAACCGTCGCCATATTCGGCCATCAAGGAGTAATTCTCACCATTCTCGTTGCCTAGTTCCACGTTTCCGGTTATCGCCAAGCCGTCAGCCATGTGCCAGTCAAACGAGCCCTGCCCGACCAAGGTGGGCGAATTGCTGAGTAGCTCCACGGTGGCCAAATCAAGGCCGGACTGGTTCATGCTGCCTGTCAGGTTGAGCTGGAATTGCTCCTGGCCAGGCCCGGTCGGCAGGAGCGCGGTCAGCCTGCTAAAATCGGCCGTCCATTCGTCGGTCGACGCGAAACGGGCGGACAGATCGGTGGACAGGGTATATATCTGCTGGCCGATTTCCAGCGGTAGATTCTCTGCCGAAAAGACGCCGCTGGTAATGCCGTTGTAAGTCTGGATGCGCAGCTGAAGGCCATAATCACCAGTAACAAAAAGATTACCATCAAGCAAGGACGCATTGAGGGTGTACGGAATATCGTTGATGGCGATATCAATATCAACCGCCAGGCTTTCAAAACCGGGAAAGGATAGGTCGGCCGTTCCCTGCAGCGCATAGCTGCCGAGACTGGCATTGAGCTTGCTGATCAGGAGCGAGTCGGCGTTGCCGGTCAAGGACACTACGGCAAAGAGGCTGTTAAAACCATCCATTGCCAAAATGGCGTTATTGGCGTAATAGGAAATACCGCTGAAATTGGTAAAGATATTGAGGTCGGTGGTGATGCGCATGCGGCTCAGTAAATCCCGCAGGAGCGGATTCAGGCCCGGCACCTGATCCTGAAAGAAGGCCATTGGGTAGAAGGAATCGAAAAACGACCGCACCGAAAGGTAGGGATCTTCCCCGAGCTGCAGCGAGCCTTCCAAGCGGAGCGACGGTCGATAAGGCGCCAGCACTTGGACGTGGCCGTCGGCTAAGGGATCTAGCACGAAGGTCTGCAGTCCGGTTGGTTCGTCGGTGACGGGTGCGGCCGGCGCACTATTCTCCGCTAGGCTTGCCTTGCCCAGCGCCGGTAAAAAGGCATCGAGGGCGAACAGGATTTCCGATTTATCAATCGTTAGGGAAACTACCACCTCTTGCAGGCTGCCTGAAAAAATGTCGATACGTTCACCATAGGCGAAAAAATAACCATTTTCGGCCAGAAGCGAAAAGACGGCCTCAATTTTGGGCAGGGCGTCGGGGGTGTAGGAAAGGCCGAGCTGGCCATCAAAGCCTAGACTGCGCGGGCGGATTAAACCTCGGTACGACACCGCATAGACTGGGTTCCACAACCTGGCGCTGACTATGGTAATGGCGGCCGGAGAGCCGTACAGCTCGGCTTCCATCCTGACCCGCCCGCCAGGCACGGCTACCGGCACCGTGCCTGCCAGTCGCAGATTAAAACGGGCGCTGTCAATATCGAGGCCGGCGCTACCGAAGCCGCATTGCGCGCCGATTTCACCAGAATAGGCTGTCCTGGCCCAGTCTTGCAGTGACTGGTAGGCTGGCATCAATTCGACCACGCTGTCCGGCCGGAGCGTATCGAAGCTGGCGGCGACAGCCAACAATCCGGCCCGGAAGTCTAGTTCCAGGTCTAGCCTAGCTAGCCGGGACTGTGGATCCAGGCGCAGCTGCAGGCCGTCAGCACTAATGCATCCCTGACAGCTGACCGGACGGATCGTCGCCAAGGCGCTTTCCACGAGGCATTGCAGAGTGAAGGTGCTCGAAAAATCCTCCAGTGATGCCGCCCCGTCGACCATAAAACCAGCCTTCAATACTCCTAGTGTCGACAAGGACTGGGCTGAGGCCAGCTCGAGATGGCCATCGGACCGGTACAGCAACTGGCCACGAGACCATTCAGCCTCCAGCCGGCGTAAGCGGATGTCGAGCGCGAAATCCGTCCCGGCCGCCACGTGCAGTTCGGCGTTGCGCAGGTCGATCCGCAGCGGGCTGGCCGGCTCGGTAAACAAGTTCGTTAGGAGGGCTATCAGCGCCGCTGGATCGCCATCGGGCACGGATAGCGCTTCAGGCCGAATGGTTACGACTGGCTGCTCCAAAATCACGGCTTGCAGGGCGGTATGATAATTCTTGCCCACAATTTCCTGCCAGCTATAATGAAGAATCAGACGGGGAACCGCGATGTCCACGCCGCCCAGCAAGGTGATTGCCAGATCGTTGACGATGACGCTGTCCAGGATACCGGGGGAAATACTGTGGTAGGAATAGACCAGCGGCAATTGCCCGACCAGGTCGGACAGCCAGGCGTCGAGGATGGCCGCGGCTTGTTGCCGGACGGCCTGGCGCAGCGGGATTGCCGCCAGCATGAGGCCGCCGAGAATGAGGACTATCACACTGAAAAGGAATAAGGCCAGCAGCGGCTTCCTGAGCTTCACGGATTATACACTACCACAAGCCGCCTTTTTTAGCCATACGATAGCTGCCAGGGCTGGCCGGCGCGGTGGCTTGCCGCGTCAGAGGCAGCCAGGCTAGTATGAGCCATGATGATAGAACAGTCACGCTGCCTGCCAGGTTTCATTGTTTTTGAAAGCATCGACGGCGCCGGCACCACCACCCAGATCAGGCTGCTGGCCGAAAAACTGGCCGCCGCCGGCGTTCCCTGCCGGCGGGACGCCGAACCGACCAGCGGCCCGATCGGGCAACTGATCCGGCAAGCGTTATCCGGCCATTTACCGTTGCATGCCGCGACCGTGGCCCACCTGTTTGCGGCCGACCGGGCCGAGCACGTTGAGGGCAGCAGCGGCATCCGCGCCAATTGCGCCGCCGGCCGCCTGGTATTGAGCGACCGCTACCTGTTTTCGTCCCTGGCTTACCAAGGTCTGACTTGTGGCCGCAGCCTGCCCGAGCGGCTGAACCAGGATTTTCCGCTGCCTGAATTGCTGTTTTTTTTCCATTTGCCGGCCGAAACCGGCATGGATCGGATGAAGGATCGTACCAGTCTGGAAATCTACGAACAGCTGGATTTCCAACGTCAGGTGGCCGCGGCCTATGAAGAAGTCATGGAGCGCTTCCGCGACAGCGGCCTACGCCTCTGCCGCATCGACGCCAGCCAGTCGATCGAGCAGATCAGCGCCACCATCTGGCAGGAAATCGAGCGCTTGCTGGCGGCACGTAGCGGCGGCTGACTGCGCGTAGCGGCAGCTGACAGTTCAGGTCGGCCGCTTCCGTTCCGATACTGATACTGTATGAAACGCCTCGTCGCCCTGGCAATCCTGCTTTTCCTCCTATTCGCTCCTTTGGCCGGCTATCCGGTCTATTTTAAGGAGCAATACTACCGTCTGTACCACCTGCACTACATCCAGTATCCGGATGATACTATAGAAAACATCTACTGGTTGGAGCTGGCGCGCGACGCCGATTTTTGCAACCCACTCTATGCCCTGGCCCGCATCCCCGACCAGCGTCATTGGGAAAAATACCGCTACTTGATGAACATGCACATCGAGCTGAAGTTGATCGAGCAACACCTCTACCTGGGCGCCAAGTTCGACAAGCAGGTGGCCTATTTTTACAATGCGCCTTGGAAGCGGGAAAATTTAGAAAGTCTGGCCATTGCCGAAACCGCCTACCGCGCCGCCTTGGCCTACTGGAATACGGCCCGGGATTGGGCGCTCAAGGCCGAGGCCATCCGCTGGCTGGAATTACCCGAAGTGCAGAACTGGGCGGACGACGCCTTCCGGATCGCCGGTGGCGAGCTCGACTACGCCCACATCATCGGGCGCCAGCTGGAACGGCTAGCCCGAGTGCGAGCCGATTTCGAGGCAATGGACGCCAACAGCTACTGACCAAGCAACACGCTGGCCACGCTTCGACCGGCCGCTAGGGCCGGTCGCTCATTTTATCAACATGGCATCGCCATACGAAAAGAAGCGATACCGTTCCGCCACGGCTAGCCGGTAGGCTTCAAGAATGCGCTCGCGGCCAGCGAAAGCCGAAACCAGCATTAATAAAGTCGATTCCGGCGTATGGAAATTGGTGAACAAAAGGTCAGCCGACTTGATCCGGTAGCCCGGATACATGAAGATGCGCGTACTGCCGTCGCCGGAGCGCACCGCTCCACCCGGCCCGTCGGCATCGTCCACCCAGGCCGACTCGAGGGTGCGCAGGCTGGTAGTACCCACTGCCAGTACCGGCCGGCCTTCCGCCCTGGCCTGATTGACCGCGGCGGCCGCTTCCGGGCTGATGCTATACTGTTCCTCGTGCATGCGGTGTTCCAGGATATTGTCGGTTCGCACCGGCATAAAGGTGCCCAGGCCGACGTGGAGGGTGACGAAATGGCGCTCGATGCCGACGGCATCCAGGCTGGCCAGCAGTTGGGGCGTGAAATGCAGGCCGGCCGTGGGCGCGGCGGCCGACCCAGTGGCGCGGGCGTAGACCGTCTGGTAGCGCTCGGCGTCGGCCGGCCGGTCCGCCCGGCGGATGTAGGGCGGCAGTGGCAGGTGACCATGCCGCTCCAGGTAGGCGTCGTCGATCGGCCTGGAGAAACGCACCAGCCGCTCGTCGGGTCGGGCGGCGACGATTTCCAGCTCCAAGCCTTCCGGCAAGTGCAGGACCTTGCCCACCGTTTGCTTGGCCAGACGGCTGGTCAGAACCGACCACAGCCCGTCGACCTCCGGCCGCAGCAGCAACACTTCCACTCGGCCGCCGCGCTCCGAACTGGCGAACAGCCGGGCGCGCCGTACCTTCGAGTCGTTGAATACCATTACCGTCCCTGCCGGCAGGAATTCGGCCAGTCGGGCGACAGTAGCGTGATGGTAAGCGTCGCCAGCCCGATCCAAAACCAATAGCCGCGAAGCGCCACGCTCGGTCGGCGGCTCCTGGGCTATCAGCTCCTCGGGCAGGTCAAAACGGAAGTCGCTCAGCTTCATTGGGGCTCCGGTAACCGAGATGCTGGTAGGCCAGCGGCGTGGCCACCCGTCCGCGCGGTGTGCGCATGACGAAACCAGCCTGCATTAAGTAGGGTTCGACATAGTCTTCCAGGGTTTCGACGCTCTCGCCAGTGGAAACCGCCAGCGTTTCGGCGCCAACCGGCCCGCCGCCGTACTTTTCAATGATGGCGGTCAGGACATCGCGGTCATGCCGCTCCAGGCCGTACTGGTCGATCTCCAGGCGGCTCAGCCCGTCCTGGACGATGCGGCGCGTGACCAGCTGGGTGCCGGCCACCTGGGCGAAATCGCGCATCCGGCGCAGCAGGCGATTGGCGACGCGCGGCGTGCCGCGACTGGCCGCGGCCAATAGGGCGGCGGCCGCCTCGTCCAATCGGACATCCAGGATACCGGCCGAACGCCGGATGATGGCCATGACATCGGCCGATTCGTAGAAGCCCAGACGTAGGGTGATGCCGAAGCGGCTGATCAGCGGACTGGAAACCATGCCGGCCCGGGTGGTGGCGCCGACTAGCGTGAAAGGCGGCAGGGGAATGCGCACCGTCCGGGCGGCCGGGCCCTGGCCGATGATGAAATCCAGCTCGCCATCTTCCATGGCCATATAGAGCATCTCTTCGATGGCCGGCTTGAGGCGATGGATTTCGTCGATAAAAAAAACCGATTTAGGCGCCAACGTAGTCAAGACACCAGCCAGGTCCTTGGGCTTCTCGAGAGCCGGCGCGGAAGTCAGCTTGAATTCGGCTTCCATCTCCCGGCTGACAATGCCGGCCAGAGTCGTCTTGCCCAGACCCGGTGGTCCGATCAGGAAAACGTGGTCCAGTGGCTCGTTTCGTTGGCGCGCCGCCTGGATGAAAACCGCCAGGTTGTCCTTGAGCGCCTGCTGGCCCAGAAATTCGGCCAGTACCCGAGGCCGCAGGATGGCGTCGCGCTCGTCCTCGGGCTGGGAAATACCTGATACCAGACCCGGGTGGTCCGTCTGATTCATGAAACGCTGAGTTCCACGATGCAGCGCCGGAAAATCTCGCGCTCGCGCTCGGCCTCGGGCAGTGCCAGGACAGCCGCGGTACTGGCCAAGGCCGCCACCGCCTCGACGCAGCGCCGGCGGTCGTAGCCCAGATCGACCAAGGCGCGCACGATATCCTCGTTTGGACCGGCCACTTTAGCGGCCGTAGCGCTACCGCCGGAATGCGGCAGTTTGCCCTTGAGCGAAAACACCAGTTTCTCGGCCATTTTCTTGCCCAAACCCGGCACCAGCTGCAGGCGCGCCAGATCCTCGTTGTCCAGCGCCGCTTCCAATTCGTCGGGACCGATACCGCCCAGAATCTTCATGGCCTGCTTGGGACCAATGCCGTTGACGGTATTCAATTCCAAAAAAATCGCCCGTTCGGCTTCGGACACGAAACCATACAGGCGCATGCCGTCCTCGCGGTGCAGCAACCAAGTCAAGACGCGAACCGGGTCGCCGATCCGGCCAAAGCGGTCGATGGAACGCGACGGCGCGCTCATTTCCCACTCGATGCCGCTATTGTCGACCCGTATGTAATCCGGACCCTTGTATACCAGGGTACCGCTGATGGCGTTGTACATGGCGTCGAGTATAGCAAAAAGCGGCCGGGCTGTCAGCCAGTCAGCACTTTTGCTTCCGGGCAAAAGTGCTGACATAGTAGTTTTGCAAGCAAAACTACCGCGCCGTACGCTCGCCTTCCTGGCTCGTCCTGTTTGCTCGGCGGCACTTTTGCTTCCGGGCAAAATTGGTGACATGGTAGTTTTGCAGGCAAAACTACCGCGCCGTACGCTCGCCTTCCTGGCTCGTCCTGTTTGCTCGGCGGCACTTTTGCTTCCGGGCAAAATTGGTGACATGGTAGTTTTGCAGGCAAAACTACCGCGCCGTACGCTCGCCTTCCTGGCTCGTCCTGGCTCGTCCTGGCTCGTCCTGGCTCGTCCTGGCTCGTCCTGGCTCAACCTGGCTCGACCGGTTGCCAGTTAGCACTGATCGTTCAAGGTGCGCTGAACGGTGCTCGGGCCAGAAAAGCCAGGTAAGCCAGCCCGGACGCGCTGAATATGGCCGCCGCTATCAGCCACAGAGCCGGAATGGGCAGCCAGCGCGTCAGCAGACTGAAACCCAGGCCAGCCAGGATTCCGCCCAGCTGCAAGACAAAGGAAACCAGCGACAGAAACGAGGCTCGCTTGTCGGCCGGGATTTCACTGTTAAAGATGGTGCCCTCCGGCACGTTAAGCATGCCATTGAACAGCATCACTAACAAAAAGAAAACCGAGAAACCAACCACTCCACCCTGGGCAGCCAAGGCCGCAAAAGCCAGGCCAACAGCCAGGCGGATGAGGCCGCTGACCAGCAAGCGACGGCCTTTGATCCTGGTCAGGATTCGATTCATGAGCAAGCTGCCGGCGATGGCCGCCAAAAAGTAGCCGCTGTTCAGGAGCCCGAAAAAGCGGACACTGCCTTCACCGGCTGGCAAAATAACCTTGAGTCGCGGTTGCCAGTACACCTCCAGGGCGCTGAAAGCACCGCCCCAGACAAAGGCTCCGGCCAACAACAGCTTGATGAGCGGGTTAGCCTTGATGGCTTGGCCGGCCTCGGTCAGTAACTGTTTCAAGCTGAGGCGGGCGTCAGCCTTCGGCTCGTCCCGGTATCCCAGCGTCATGATGAATATAATAACCAGGATGACGACCTGGACCAGCAGATTACCGTGATACGGCGGGGCGCCAGGCAGGACAGCCTGCCAGAGCCCGGGAATGAAACCGCCAGCCACCGCGCCGCCGGCCAGTCCAGCCGCCTCGCCACAATTCATCACCGTAATCAGCGTATGCAGCTTATCCTTACCCCGCTGCCTGATAAAGGCATCGATGAAGGCCGACTCGATGGAACCCGAGGCAAAAGCCCGGGCCACGCCATACAGCCCGAAACCCAGGCACAACACCACCAGGCCATCGAGCGCCAGCAGCAAAGCCAATGCCGCCAGGCTAATACCCAAAGACAGCAGGTACACCCGCTTGCGGCCGATCAGATCGGACAGAATGCCGCTGGGTAGTTCGAAAACCACCACACCGAGCGACATAAGGGCCATGATGACGCCGACCAGCTCAAGCGGCACCTGACGCGACAACAGCATCAAGACCAGTACCGGACTGATGATACCGACCACCGCCCAATGCAGGAAACGATTGACGAAGGCAGTTAGCATGGTGTACTTCCCGGCGCAAGCGCGACCAGTGGGTCTTGATCTGGCGCGTCGGGCAGCAACTGGAGCTGCACGGCGACGAAAGCGCTGCCCTCAAGCGCCGTTTCCGCTGGGTCATAACGCCGGTAGCGCGTGACAATAGCTTCCAGTTCGCCAGCCAGGCTCTTGAGTTCAGCCGACGTCAAGCGTAAAGCCCAATCACTGGCTGTGCCAGCCCCGACCCACGCCGCGGACTGGGTCGGTAAACGGTCGATCCACTCGATGGTTCGCCGATAATTGGCTTCGGCCACCGCCCTCATGAACTCGCCGGCCAACAGGCGTGTGGCGCTATCGCGCAGCAAAGCGTGTTCGTCAAAATGAGTGTAGAAGGATACCGCCCGCCACCAGCGTTCTTTGCGCGATTGCTTCGCTCGATCCTCTTCAATGAAACCGTACTCGGCCAGTTGCCGCAGATGATAGCTAGTGGACCCGCTCGACTCGCCCAGCCGCTGCGCCAACTGACTGGCCGTGGCCGCGCCAGCCTCCCGCAGCAGACCCAACAACTTGACCCGCAACGGATGAGCCAAACCCTTCAGGTTATCTGGCCGCAAACTGCAAACCAACCCGTCAGATTCATCGTTTAGATTATTTTTCTTTGCCATAGCCCAAGTATACCATCGCAAAGATAATTTTGCAACTATTCTTTTGCAAAATTATCTTTGCCAAATGACGACTTTTCAGCATAGCGGAACCGAGCGCCAGGCGGCACACACGCGGAGGCAATGCCAGTCACCAATTTTGCTTCCCGACAAAATTGGTGACATGGTAGTTTTGCCCGCAAAACTACCGCGCCGTACCCTCGCCATCCTGGCTCGACCTT